>Ga0209460_1000164_pt1 | contig 90211 bp, 82 predicted proteins | sample EBPBio132013_DNA_FD_185868 | JGI IMG/M metagenome (GOLD analysis project Ga0209460, IMG submission 185868) | Wastewater treatment Type I Accumulibacter community from EBPR Bioreactor in Madison, WI, USA - Reactor 2_5/13/2013_ DNA (SPAdes)... | ecosystem: Engineered > Bioreactor > EBPR >... | reverse complement strand
AATTTGAAAAGTTCGAGTAATAGCACAGCTATAAGTATCATAAACAGTAACGTTACCAATAGTAGGTGTAAACCCACAAGCTTGTAAAGAGTTACTAGATAAAGAACCCGGAGTTGGAGTCCAAACGATAGTAGGCCCAACAGAAGCAGACCCAGCAGTAGTTAAACTAACGCAAGCAATAGTTGGCCCTGGAGGGCAAGCTACGTTACTAACCGTAATTAAAGCTTGAGGTGCTTGTGTATTAATAACAGATAATGTTTTAACAATAGGCGCGCAAGCACCAGCAGGAGTCATAATTAAATCAACTGTACCGTTTTGGCTAGTAATTAAAGTTGTATTAGTAAAACTAGGCGAAGCAAAACCAGGAGGGATAGTAATTGCACTAGAAGTCCAAGTGTAAGGCCCTAAACCAGGAGGCGCAGTAATAGTAGCACCAGCAGCCCCACAAGTAGGAATTAAAATACTATTTGTACCAGCAGGAAATAAATTACCATTACCTACAATTGTCATTGGTTGGCATAATGCATCAAAATATACATAACCTGCATGTCCAGAAGCTGAGCAGTCAATCGCAAACACATCTAACGTTACATTATTCCCTAGGTATGGAGATAAATCAATAGATGAAGGAACCCAAGCTGGATTATAAGCAGATGGGGAACCATTTAAAGGATTACCTGTAGCAAAACCTGGAGCAGCAGGTCCACAAGATGTACCAGCTGCAACTGTAATATTAGGACAAGCCAATACAGTTGAAGTACCCGTTGTAGTGTTTGTAATAGTAACATTAATTTTAAAACCAGGCTGACTGCAACAACTGTGACCAGGATTTGAGATCACAGCTCTATAAGCATATCTAAAAATTGCATTAGTTGGAGAAACTAAATAAGTTTTAGATAAACGAACAACTTTAGCCCCTGCTGAAGCATTATTTAATCTAATAAAACTGCTACCTGCAGGTTGAGTAAATGAAGTAGCATCAAAATATGAACTTATCACATTGTTTGGTGCAATCATAAAATTATCTACAACAGGAGAGTTAAATACTGTATAATTTGCTGTTGCACCAGGTGCTGAAGGAGAACAAAAATTAGATGCCGCAGAACCTACACCACCAAATAAAGTCCAACCTGCAACAGGGCCAGCAATGTTTGGACCAGCAACACCAGTTTGATCTTCAAAATCTTCGTTATTACAAGCGCCAGAACTTGGCATCGAACTATTTGCTCTACTTGCAATTGTTGGTACAACTTGACGGTATTCTGTAATTACAGTTGGTAAATTATATTTTTGTTTAACAAACAATCTTTTTTGTTCGTACATAAAATATTTAAACTCTTGACCAAAATATTTATTTTCTAAAGCAATGGCTTTAGCAGAAATTTCATCAAATCCATCAATCGAATCTGAAGAATAAACATACGTGATTTTTTTTCTAAGATCTTCGTTTTGAGCATTATAAGTGCTTATAAACGAAATAAAACCAAGCATTAAAAATAATTTAAGTTTTGTTTTGCTTCTCATTTTATACAGTTTTTTTAATTTTTAACTTAATTTTACAAATATTGTGCCAAAGTTAAATTTATGTTAAAATTTAACATTAAATATTCTAATTAATTAAAGCTAAATTTGGATTTTTAACAGTTTATTAAACCATAAATTAACAAAAATCAAAAAATGAAATTATTAGAAAACAAAGTTGTTCTTATAACTGGTGCATCAAGAGGTATTGGGAAAGGAATTGCTGAATTATTTGCAAAACAAGGAGCAAATATAGCATTTACGTATTTAAGTAGCGATGAAAAGGCAAAGGCTTTAGAAAGTGAACTTTCGTCTTATGGTATTAAGGCTAAAGGCTATAAAAGCGATGCTGGAAATTTTAGCGCGGCAGATACATTAGTAAACGATGTTGTAACAGAATTTGGAACAATTGATGTTTTAGTTAATAATGCTGGTATTACAAGAGATACATTATTAATGCGTATGAGTGAACAACAATGGGATGAAGTAATGTCTGCTAACTTAAAATCTGTTTTTAATTTAACTAAAGCTGTTCAACGTCCTATGTTAAAAGCAAAAAAAGGCAGTATAATTAATATGAGTTCTGTTGTTGGTGTAAAAGGCAATGCTGGTCAATCTAATTATGCGGCTAGCAAAGCTGGCATTATTGGTTTTACAAAATCTGTTGCATTAGAGTTGGGTTCAAGAAACATTAGATGTAATGCAATTGCTCCTGGTTTTATTGAAACTGAAATGACAGGGGCTTTAGATGAAAAAGTAGTTCAACAATGGCGCGATACTATTCCTTTAAAGCGTGGTGGAAGTACTGAAGATGTTGCAAACTTAACTTTGTTTTTAGCAAGTGATTTAAGCACATATATAACTGGACAATGCATAAATGTTTGTGGCGGAATGTTAACCTAATTTAACCACGTACTTTTGTTTTTTATAATTCATGCAATAATTTTATATTAACTTAGTTGCATTAATAATGCAAACTATTGTAAATAATTCTAATATAATATGGCATTTATGCTGTGTATTAATTGGTCTTGCAATTGCTTTATTAACCTATTTTAAACATAAAAGTAATTCTAGTATAACTAAAAGTTTATTTTACTTTTTGTTTATCACAAGGTTTTTATTTACAACATTAATTTGTTATTTGCTCTTAAATATATTTTTTAAATCAATTACTAATAAAACACAACAACCAGTAATTTTAATTGCAGTTGATAAGTCTGAAAGTATTATTAGTGCCAAAGACAGTTTATTACTTAAAAATACTTTAATTAAAAATATTGAGAATATTAAAAACAATCTATCTCAATTATTTGATGTTAAACTTATTGAGTTTGGAGATAAAACATCTTCAGTTAATGTTTTAGATAATAAATTCAATTTTAAAAAAACCAACATAGATGATTTATTTTCGAAAATAGAAAATGATTATGCTAATTTAAGTATAGGTGCATTAGTTTTAGTTAGCGATGGAATTTATAACGAAGGCACTAACCCAATTTATCGCACTAAAAAAATAGATTACCCTATTTATAGTGTTGCAGTTGGAGATACTACAGAATTTGCAGATGCGAGCATACAAAAAATAAATCATAATAGTATTGCCTATCTTGGAAATGTTTTTCCAATAGAAGTAAATATTAATTCTAAAAAATTATTAGGGAAAGAATTGCAGGTTACTTTAAGTAAAGAAGGTAAGTCAATTTCATCAAAAAAAATTAACATTAACCAAAACAGTTTATTTTCAAGTATTAGTTTTACGGCAGAAGCAATAAAGCCTGGTGTTCAAAAATACGATGTGGCAATAACAGTTTTTGATGAAGAAAAAAATAAACTAAACAACTATAGTCATTTTTTAATTGATGTAATTGATAATAAGGAAAAGATATTAATTATTGCTAATTCTCCTCATCCAGATATTGCAGCAATTAAATCTGTTTTAGATGAACTTGGTACTTATGAGATTAATTATACACAAATTAATGAGGTTAAATCTCCACTTAAAGAATTTTCATTAATAATTTTACATGGCGGAAATGAATCTTCAAATGCTTTAGTAATAAAAGAATCTATTAAAAATTTAATCCCTGCATTTTATATAGCAACATCTGAAAAAGTTAGCTATAATAGAACTAACGAAGTTACTCCTGTTTTAGATAAAAATTTTAATTCGTTTGTTATTAGTAACGAGTTAAAAAGTTTTATCGATGCTTATCCCGCAGTTAATTCTCCCTTTGGGAATTATAATGCAAATGCTGGAGATGGCGTTTTATTTAAACAAAAAATAGGATCGGTTGAAACCAATAACCCTTTGTTGTTTTTTAAAGATGTTGATGGATTAAAGTCTGGTTATTTTTATGGAGATGGATTGTGGCGATGGAAATTAAGAGAGTATGCTGAAAATCAAAATTATAATTTATTTAATGAATTAATTTTAAAATCAGTTCAATATCTAACTGTTAAAAATGATAAAAGTTTTTTTAGAGTAAAGGCACCAAAAATTGTAAATGAAAATGAAAGCATAGAGTTTAGTGCTGAGGTGTTTAATAAAAGTTATGAATTAGTAAACACAGAAGATGTGTTATTAACAGTAACAAACAATCAAAACAAAAAATTTCAATTTACATTTAATAAATTGGGAAATGCATATCAATTAAATATTGGCGAATTACCAATTGGCGAGTATTCATACAAAGCACAAACAAAATTAGGAACAGAATTATTTAAAAAAGAAGGCTCGTTTATTATTAAACCTTTAGTTACCGAAAAAATTAATACTGTAGCTAATCATCAGCTGTTGTATCAACTTGCTTCAACTACAAATGGAAAATTTTTAAACGTATCTCAAATGAACGAAATACCTGATTTAATTAAAAACAACCAAACAATTAAACCGATAACTTTTTCTGAAAATAACACAAATCAATTAATTAATTTTAAATGGTTAATTATAGCAATTATTATATTAATGGCTTTAGAGTGGTACTTCAGAAAAATGTATTTAACTATTTAATTTATGAAAAACCTATTGAGTGTTTTAATTTTGGTATTAATTAATTTTTCATGCAGTTACAAAAATATAAACGCAGAAGCTCCAATTGTAAATGAAGTTAAGTTAAACGAAAAATTTAAAATTAACTTGCCCGAAAATCACACCGACGGTTATACATGGCAACAAAAAAATATTTCATTAAAAAACATTAACGAATTAAGCCAAACATGGCGAGGAAAAGAAAAAGGAATTGATTTTAACTATCAATCAATACAAAATGGTGTAGATACTTTAATTTTTGTAAAACGTAAACATACCGATACCTTAGAGACAAAAAAATTTATTATTAAAGTTATAATAAATTAAAAAATAATTGTGTAATTAATTACGTTAAACAAATTTATCTCCTTTTAAAACTTTCACGTCATTTACAAAATTTCTAATATGTTGTTCGTCTTGTTTTTTACAAATCATTAATGTGTTTTCGCTTTCAACAACAATATAGTCTTCTAAACCTTGTATTACAACTAATTTGTCTTTTGGTACATGCACAATGCAGTTTTTAGAATCATAATTAATTACGTTTTTCCCAACTATTGCATTATTTTTTTTATCTTTTTGAATATGCGTGTATAAACTTCCCCATGTACCTAAATCACTCCAACCAATAATACTAGCCCTAACATATACGTTATTTGCTTTTTCCATTACACTATAATCAATACTAATATTTTTACAAATACTATAAGCTTTTTGTATAAATGCTTTTTCATTTTTAGTGTTATAATCATCTAGCCCTTCTTTAAACACATTTGCAAGTTCTGCATCATTTTTCTCTAAAGATTCAATTATTGATTTTGTGCTCCAAATAAAAATACCCGAATTCCATAAAAAATCACCACTATCCATAAAAAATTTAGCCATTTCAGAATCAGGTTTTTCGGTAAATGTTTTTACTTTAAACATTCTTTTGTCTTTTTCTGCAACATCACTTGCTTTAAATTGAATGTAGCCATAACCTGTATCAGGGCGTGTAGGTTTTATGCCTAAAGTAATAAGGCAATTTTCTTTTTCGGCTTTTTTAAAACAACTTTTAATAGCTTTTGTAAATGTGTCTTCTTTTTTAATTAAATGATCGCTAGGCGCAACAATTGTAATTGCATTAGGGTTTAGTTTGTGTATTTTATAACTAGCATAAGCAATACAAGGGGCTGTGTTCTTTCTAGCTGGTTCTGCTAAAATATTTTGTTTAGGTAAATTTGGTAGTTGTTCTTTAACTAAATTTTCATAATCATTACTTGTTACAACAAAAATATTTTCTTTATCACAAAAGTTTAACATTCTGTTATAGGTTTGTTGTATTAAAGTATTACCTGTACCAAGTATATCTAAAAATTGTTTTGGGTGTTGTGAAGTACTCATTGGCCAAAACCTAGATCCTACACCGCCAGCCATTATTATTGCATAATAGTTTTTCATTTTAACAAGCTACTAATTTAATAAAATCTAATAAGCTAAATTGTTGAAAAATGTCATTTTATGCCACTTTTCGAGAAAAATAACTGTGAAAATCACATTTATTAACAAATTAATAACAAGTTTTAAAAAAATTAAGTATCTTTGTACCCTAAAATTAAAAGCCTCGCCATTTTTTGTCGGCACATAGCATTAAAGCAAGGTTTTTAGCTTTAATGTATAATTTAAAATTTAAAAAATGACATTCCAAGAAATTGGTCTTAATAGCGACCTATTAAAAGCTGTTACAGAATTAGGTTTTGTAAATCCTACACCTATTCAACAACAAACAATTCCATTATTAAGCAAACAAGCAACAGATTTAGTTGCGCTTGCACAAACAGGCACAGGTAAAACCGCTGGTTTTGGTTTACCTATGCTTAATTTAATAAATAGTAACGATAAAACCGTTCAAGCATTAATTTTAGCACCAACCAGAGAGTTGTGTGTGCAAATTACAAATGATATTAAAAACTACAGTAAATACATGAGTGGTTTTTCTGTTACAGCAATTTACGGTGGCGCACGTATTGATAATCAAATTAAAGATATTAAACGAGGGGTACAAGTTGTAGTTGCTACACCAGGTAGATTAATTGATATGATTGAGCGCAGAGCTGTTAATTTAAATACTGTAAAAATTGTAGTATTAGATGAAGCAGATGAAATGCTTAACATGGGTTTTAAAGAAGATTTAGACACAATATTAAGCGAAACTCCAGATAATAAAAACACATGGTTATTTAGTGCAACTATGCCTAAAGAAGTTGAGCGTATAGCAAAAAATTACATGGAAAAACCTGTTGAATTAACAACTGGTAAAAAAAATGAAGGCGCTGATAATTTAGAACATATTTATTATTTAGTACAAGGGCGTGATAGGTATTTAGCTTTAAAACGTATTGCAGATTATTACCCAGATATTTTTGGAATTATTTTTTGCAGAACAAAAGCCGAAACACAAGAAGTTGCTGATGGTTTAATTAAAGATGGATATAGTGCAGACGCATTGCATGGTGATTTATCTCAAAGTCAACGCGATTTTGTAATGAAACGTTTCCGTAGCAGAACTTTACAAATGTTAGTTGCAACAGATGTAGCCGCTCGTGGTATTGATGTAAATGATGTTACGCATGTTATAAATTACAATTTACCCGAAGATGTTGAAAACTATACACACCGTACAGGTAGAACTGCACGTGCCGGAAAAAGTGGTATTGCTGTTGCAATAATAACCCCTAAAGATCAAGGTAAAATTAAAGATATTGAACGTATAATAAAAAAACAATTTACACGTAAACCTGTTCCTAACGGTTCGGAAGTTTGCGAGAAACAATTGTTAAACTTGGTAAATAAAATTCACAATGTTGAAGTTAAAGATGAAGAGATAGAAAGCTTTTTACCTAAAATTTACGAAGAGTTAAAAGATTTAACTAAAGAAGAATTAATTAAACGTTTTATTTCCGAAGAGTTTAATCGTTTTCATGAATATTATCAAAATGCGCCTGATTTAAATATAGAAAAAGGTGCAGTTGATGGTGCATTTGGTAAGCACCGCACTACTCGCTTTTTTGTAAACATGGGTAATATGGATGGCTTTAACCATAACAGTTTAAAAGATTTTTTAAGTGATGCAGTAAAATTACATCCTCGTATGGTGTTTAATGTTGATGTAAAAAGTAGCTTTTCTTTTTTTGAAACTGAAAGTAAATTTGTAGATAACTTTTTAGCTTTAAACAGTGCCGATTTAGAATTTAATAATAGAAAAATTAGCGTTGAAGTAAGTAACCGTAAAATGAAAGAAGGTGGAGGAGACCGTGGTGGAAAAGGATTTGGAGGCGGTAGTTACAAAGGTGGCTTTAAAGGAGGCGAAAAGCGCGATTTTAAAGGAGGGCGAAGAAGATCTGATGACCGTGGAGGATTTGGAAAAGGAGATAGAAAAGAACGCGATGGTGGAGGATTTGGTAAAAAAGAAAGATCAAGTAGCTTTTCTAAAAAAGATGGAAATAATAGTTTTGACAAAAAGAAAAACTTTGGGAAAAGCAGATTTTAATTAGCTAAAACATGTTATTTCGGCTTAAGGCATTATACTCTCTTTATAATTTTTTTAATAAAAGTAAATTAAAACACAATTTACCTCATTATCAAAAATTAGGGCTAAAAAAGAAATATTATTCGCCTTTAAGTAGTATCGATTTTAAAAACTTTAAACCAGATGTTTTAAAGCCTAGTAATTTAAATATTACCCCTTTAAATCAAACAGAGATTTTTAAAAATTCAAGTCCCGAAGATCAAAATCATTTTTTAGATTATTCTAAAAATGGCTATTTAATATTAAAAAATTATTTATCTAACCAATCTGTTAATGATGTTAATTTAGAGATTGATAATTTATTAAAAACAGGTAAAATAAAATTTGTTCAACGAAACAAATTAATGTTTGTACTTAAGCAATCTCAACTCATAAAATCAATTGGTGAAGATTTAAAGTTAAAGAAATTTTTAAACTCATTGCTAAATGATGAAGCCGTGTTGTTTCAAAGTATTAATTTTATTACTGGAAGCGAACAACATACGCATAGCGATAGTGTACATATGACAACCTTTCCTTTAGGTGGTTTGCTTGGTGTTTGGGTTGCATTAGAAGACATTACAGAAGAAAATGGCCCTCTTCATTACTATCCAGGAAGTCATTTACTACCATATTATTTAAACCCAGATTATAACAACGTTGGTAACAAATGGCTAATTGGAGATAAAAGTTACACTGAATATGAAGATATGCTTGAAACTAAAGTTAAAGAAAAAAACTTACAAAAATTAGTATTTAAAGCAAACAAGGGAGATTTACTTATTTGGCATGCTAACCTAATGCATGGCGGCGAGCCTCATATAAACAAAAATAAAACACGTAAAAGTATGGTGTTTCATTACTACGCTAAACATTGCATTTGTTATCACGAAATTAAACAAAGACCAGCTTTAATTGGGTAAATACTAAATTGGTTTAGTGTGTTTTAATTGTTAAATGTAATTAGAATCATTACCTAAAGGAATTTATTTTCTTGAAATAATTCAAAACGTAAATAAACAAATTGAAAAAATAATAAAAGAGTAATTCATGTAAAACTAAAAAAGCCTAATAAATTTATTAGGCTTTTTTAGTTTGGTGGATCCGGAGAGATTCGAACTCTCGTCCAAATAAGGAAAAAGAAAGCCTTCTACATGTTTAGTATTAACTTATTTTTCGATTAGTACCAGGCGTTAATTCAAACCAAATACCAACTTAGTTACTAATATTGCCTTTGTGCGTAACCCTACAAAAACAAACTACACATTTTTGATGCTCTACTTTAATCGCAGTGCAGCTAAGCTACTAAAGGAGCAAAGGTTGCGTAATCCTAGATTAGGCAGCCATAGCGTAAGAATTCTCTTCGCCAAATAAAAGTTTTGAAAGTTTAGTTTAAAGTGCTCTTCTTACAACGCACTACATGCTTACTTAATTGATGCGCTTACTGTCAAAACCGGTCGGACCCATAAAAAAAAGAACTAATGCAAAATTACGTATAATTTTAAGCGAATTTGTATTTTTAACCAAAATTAATAAAAAATGAAAAAATTAATTACACTATTTTTTTTAACTGCTACAACTTTTATGTTAGCACAAAAACCTATTAAAGTAAAGGAGTTAAAATTAAAATACACACTTCCCGAAGGTTGGAATGTTAGCCCTTTTACTGCCGAAATTAATTGGGAAAACTCTAAAAATACGTTTTGCAATTGCTCAGCCATTCATTTTTATAGTCCAAACAAAAATGGACAATTTAATGTTGTTGTTTATCCAACATTAATTTCGGGTTTAGATTCCACTAAAAGAAATTTTGTTGGCGCATTAAATTTTGTTCCTGTAGAAAAGTATGATAAAACTAAAAACGAATTTTTTAGTTTTGAAAAAAGACATTCACATTTTGTTGATTCTAAAAAAGGAAATCAAAAATCTTATGATGTGGTAAGATTTGTTGCTAAATTGAAAGATAGAGCATATGTTTTTTATGCTTGGCAAGAAAGTATGAATTTGCTTAATCCTAATGTAGAAAAGGATTTAAATAAAATGATAAACGCAATTGAGCCTTTAGATTAAAGTGACATACCAACAAACGCTAAATTATTTATTTGATCAGTTGCCAATGTTTCAGCGTGTTGGTGCTGCTGCTTATAAGGCAGATTTAAATAATACCCTTAAAATAATGGAGGTATTAAATCATCCACATTTACATTTTAAAACAATACATGTTGCAGGCACAAATGGTAAAGGAAGCAGTAGCCATATGTTAGCCGCGGTATTGCAAGCTGCAGGATATAAAACTGGTTTATATACCTCGCCACATATGGTTGATTTTAGAGAACGAATAAAAATTAATGGAAAAGTAATTTCAAAACAAGAAGTAGTAAATTTTGTTGAAAAATATGATGATTCATTTAAAAAAATAAAACCAAGTTTTTTTGAATGGACAGTAGGTTTAGCGTTTGAATATTTTAAAAAGAAAAAAGTTGATGTTGCCATTATTGAAGTAGGATTAGGAGGGAGGTTAGACTCAACAAATGTTATAACCCCAGAAGTATCTTTAATTACAAATATTGGCATGGATCATATGAACTTGTTGGGCAACACAATTTCTTTAATTGCAAATGAAAAAGCTGGAATAATTAAAAAAAATGTACCTATTGTAATTAGCGAAACTCAGAAAGAAACGCATGCAATATTTACCAATAAAGCTAAACGAGTTAATGCGTCAATTTGTTTTGCCGATAAAACAATAAAATGTAAAGAAGATAAAATTGTAAAAGGAAAAAGAAACATTTCTGTATTATTTAACAACAAATTAATTAATCTAAATTTAGATTTAACAGGATCTTATCAAATTAAAAATTTAAAAGGAGTACTACAAACATTAAATGTTTTAAGTCAAAATGGATTTAATATTACAATTGCAAATTTAAAAAAAGGTATTGCAAATGTTTGTAAGCTAACTCAATTTACAGGCAGGTGGCAAACATTAAATCTCAAACCCTTAATTATTGCTGATACTGGACATAATGTTGACGGTATAAAACAGGTTTTAAAAAATATAAAATCAATTAATTATATAAATTTACATATGGTTATTGGCATGGTAAATGATAAAGATGTTAATTCTGTTTTAAAATTATTACCCAAAAAAGCAAACTATTATTTTGTAAGAGCTAGTATTCCACGAGCGTTAAATGAAAATGAATTACAACTTTTAGCAACAAAATATAAACTAAAAGGCAAATCGTTTTCTAATGTTTTAGATGGGATTAAGGCTGCTCAAAAAAATGCAAATAAAAATGATTTTATTTTTGTAGGAGGAAGCACCTTTGTAGTTGCAGATGCTTTAAGAGATTTTAATTAGTCTAAAATAATTGTGTAAACATCTGTATTATTGCGTTTAATGTTAAGCTTTTCAAATCCACCAGCAAAGGGAATAATTTCTTTTAAATCAAATTGTTTACAAGCTTTGCTTAATCCTTCAAAAATTAAAGTAAAGCCTTTGCCATCGTTAATTGTCCATTCGGGAGCAAAAGAAATATTAAAAGCTGTAATTAATTTTTTTCTTTCATTATTTTCATGTTCAATTAAATAAGTACTTGGCCAAATGCGGTAAAGCTCGCTACCTTCGCCTGTGCATTTACAATGTATTATTGTTTGTCGTTCTTCTGATTCGAGAACTTTTGTTTTTTTAATTTCTTTTATTAGTATTTCTGTTTCCATTTATTTTTTTGTGCTTTTACCTTTTGCTATAGCTTCAGCATTTATTGGGTCATTAGGCCACGAGTGTTTTGGATACTTGCGTTGTAATTCTTTTTTTACTTCAAAATATAAATTACTCCAAAAACTTTTTAAATCAGATGTAACTTGTACTGGTTTATACCCTGGAGATAATAAATGTATTACTGTTTTAACTTTACCATTGTTTATTAAAGGCGTATTTTCTAATCCAAACACTTCTTGTAGTCTTACATAAATTGATGGTGTTTCGCCATTTTCAAAATAATTTATTTTTATTTTAGTGCCACTTGGTACAACTATTTTTTCTGGCGCAAGCAAATCTAAAGCGTTTTGTAATTCCCAATTTAAAAACGAATAAAGCGCATCATCAATTTTTATTTTTTTAAGTTCATCAGCTTTTCTAACATTTATTAAATAAGGCGCTAACCATTCTAAACAATTTAATTTTAAATAATCTGTTTTTACGTTAGGCAAATTTAATTCGGGTTCCCATTTTTTTAAGCTTAATATTCTGTTTTGTAAATTTTTAAATTCATCAGTAATGTTTAGTAAACTTTCAAATTCATTTTTAAGTTCGTTACAAATTAGTTCAATACATTTTTCGTTTGATGGGTTTATTGTTTTGCTTTTTAAAATGATATTGCCAATACGTAATTCTTGCTCAGCAATAATAATTCCATTTTTTTTATCCCATTTAACATTTTCTACTTCTTTTACCTGATTTATTAAGTCTTTAGGGTTTAAAGGTGAAGCTGAATGTATTTTTCCTATCCCATCTCTCATATCAACATTTGCAATTGCTAGCCAAGGTTCATTAGCAATATCATCTGTTATTCCGGCTGATGCAATTTTACCATTTGAAATTTGAAACAAATTATTGTTACCCGGTTTAGCACAAGCAATTCTTTCAGGAAAAGCTTGAGCAATTAAATAGCCAGTTAAATAATAATCAAAAATTGAATTTGACTCTTCAATATTTAATAATTTTCGATATGAACTTGAAATTTTTTCTATTTTTTGAAATTGTTTAGTGAGTTTTAAAGATGAACGTTGAGATCTTAAACGTTCAATTCTTAAATTTATATCAATGCCATAGTCTTTCCCTAAAGGGTCTCTTTCTTCTAATAATGCGGCGATATCACAGCCTAATTGTTTTTGTTCTAAGTTTTCTGCTTTTAATAACATATGGGCAATCCTTGGGTGACATGGTAAATTTAAAATTGCCTTTCCGTGATTTGTTATTTTATTATGGCTAACAGCTTCTAAATTTTCTAATAAATTAACGGCTTGATTATATGAAACATTTGATGGTTCGCTTATCCAAAATAAATCTTGATAATTCTTACAGCCCCAATTTATTATATTTAGAGTTAAGCTTGTTAAGTCTGCCTCTTCAATTTCTGGTTTTTTATGTTTAATTAATTGATGTTGGCTTGCTAATGTCCAAAGTCTAACACATGTTCCTTCAGACAATCTACCTGCTCTACCAGCTCTTTGGTCTGCAACATCGTTAGTTACGTTTGTAGTAATTAATTTAGATAGCCCAGAGTTAGGGTCAAATACAGATTTTCTAACATAACCTGAATCAATTACAATTTTTATTCCTTCTATTGTTAAGCTTGTTTCGGCTATTGAAGTTGCTAAAACAACTTTACGTTTACCGTTTTTGTTAGGAAGAATTGCTTGTTTTTGTAAATGATAAGGAAGGGCGCCATATAATGGATATACAATTATACTTAAGTCCAAACTATTTAATGCATCTTCACATTTTTTAATTTCATGTTCCCCTGGTAAAAAAACTAACACATCACCATTAAACTGTTTAAGAGTATTTTTTATTTCATAAGCAATTTGTTCGTTTAATGTTTCAATAGTTGTATTTTTTGAATAAATTACATTAACCGGGTATTGCCTTCCTTTACTTTCAATAATTTTAGAGTTAATTTTATTTGCTATTAATAGTGAATCTATAGTAGCACTCATAATTAATAGTTTTAAGTCTGGTCTTAAAATATCTTGAACTTGTTTACAAAGGGCTAAAGCTAAATCAGAATTTAAATTTCTTTCATGAAACTCATCAAAAATTATAATTCCAACATTATTTAAAGTATTGTCTTTTTGTAATTGTCTTGTTAAAATACCTTCTGTTACTACTTCAATTCTTGTTTTTTTAGATGTACAGTTTTCGAATCTAATTTTATAACCAATGGTTTCTCCAACTGTTTCATTTATTAACTCTGCCATTCTGTTTGCAATTGATTTAGCTGCTAATCTTCTAGGTTCAAGAATAATTATTTTTTGATTAACAGGTAAAGTTTGCAGTAAGTAAAGCGGCAATAATGTACTTTTACCTGCCCCAGGAGGTGCACTTAAAACAAGTGTATTATTAATACATAATTCAGAAATTACTTGCGGAATAATTTCAGCAATTGGTAAATTAGTGTTTTGAATTTGCATTAATTTAAATTAACAAGTTGTTAAATTGACTTGGTGTTGGGGCTTGAATAGTTATTAATTGTTTACTTAAAGGATGCGCAAAACTTAATTCTTTAGCGTGTAATGCAATAAACGAATTTTCAAAATTTATTTTAGACCCATAATCTACATCTCCAATTATACTACAATTAATATATTGTAGTTGCGCTCTTATTTGATGATATTTTCCTGTTTGTAAATTTATTTGCCATAAACATTTATTGTTAACTTTTTCAGTTGAATAGGTTAAAATGGCTTGCTCTGTGTATTCAAATTCGGTGTCGTAAATTTTTGCTTTTTTCTTTTCTTTTCTGTGCCAATGCATTAAAGTGTCTTTTGATTGAAGAGGAAAATTTTCTGAAATGGCTGTATAAAATTTTTTAACTTTTCTTTCTGCAAACTGATTGCTTAACTCATGTAGATATTCTCTTTTTTTTGTAAAAAGAATTAACCCACTTGTTGGCCTGTCGAGTCTGTGTAAATGTTGAATATAAGTAGAGTTAAAGTTATTAAACACATATTTTTTTGCAATATCTAATAAATTAACGTGATTGTTTCTATCTGGCTCAACCATTAAACCATTTGGTTTATTAATTACTAAAATGGTTTCGTCTTCAAATATAATATGGTCTTCAATTTTCATTTTTCTAATAACTTATTTATTTCGCTTAATTTAATATTTGCTTGTAAAGAGTAAGTTGAGCCTAATTTATTAGTTAATTCAAATAACAATTTTGCTTTATTTAAATAGTTTAATTTATCGTTATAATTTTCTTTTAAAACACCAATCTCAAATAAAATTAACGCAATAGATTCATAATTCTCAATAGTAATATTATTATTGTGTAATTGTATTTTAAAGTCATCATTATTTAATTTCACACTATTTTCAAAATTTAATCCTTGTTCATTTTCAAAATTTTCTAATATTTCCATTAGCTTTAAAGAAATATTATTTTCTGTTTTTAATTTTAATATTTTAGCTAAAACAAAACCTAAAATTTGCCCTAACTTATCAGTTTGTTTTTTTAAAAAATCTTCTTTTCTCATTTTAACGTTTTGTTTTTAAATAATGTAAAACGGCATTAAAATAACAATCTGCTACTTCATAAAGTCTTTTATTTGCGTTTATTCCACTTAAATTAATTGGGTTTTGTGTTAATTTTTCAAGTTCTAATTCATTATCTTGATACAGTGCTTCACCGTAAACTAAAGGAGAATTGACGATTCGACATAGTAATAAATTTCTACTAAAAACACCTGGTTTTTTTGTTGCTAAAGCATTGTTATGTAAATAATCAGCGTCAATATATTTTGCCATTGGGATAGATAAATATTTACTAAAGTTTTGTACAGTAAAATCTGATAATTTTTCGCTTTCGTTTAACTGGTTGGTAAGTAACAATCTTAAAAAATGGATTTTACTTTCAGTTTTATCTAAATTGGATTCGGTAAAAGAACCACCAATAAAACACATTGTGTAGTTTTTTGTTGTTGGTTTTTGCCAAGGCGCATTTTTCTCGTCAACATTGTAATGAATTATTATTGTTGCATGTGGGTTAAAATGATTTATTTTATTAGCTCTGTTTTGTAATTCATAATCTCTAAAAAATTCCCAAAAGAATTTATATTCATTTAAATTTATTAAGTAATTGTACTTCGAATTTGTAAGCTTATTTTGCGCTAATAAACTATCTAATGTGTTTTTTTTGTTTGTTTTAAGCCAAGTTTGGTATGTTGTGTTAAACGAAGTATAATTTGCTTTTTCGCGTGTTAAAAAAACTGTTGCTCCTTGATCTTCTAGTTTTTTCTTTAAAATATTTGCAGTTTGATAATTTAATTCGCTTTCAAATAATTTTATACTGTCATTTTTTAAATTACTTTTAGGAAAGTATAAATATTTTTGTTCTATTTTTGCGTCATATAAATCATTTCCAAAATGACCTGGGTCTATAGCAATTTTATAACCTTGTAAAGGCTTTGTTTTATTACGTTTTGGCAATGTTTTCACATCATCAATATAAATATACAAACTATCTCTTTGTCTTTTGCTGTACTTTTTTGTGCCTTTTAATTTTAATAAATTTTCATGTTGAGTATAAGAGTTATTTTCAAAAAACTCTGCTAACATTGGTATTTCATGGCTAAATACTGAAAAAACTTTTTCGCCATTACTGTTTTTTATATGAATAGCATCATTTTCAAAAATAACAATTTCATTTAAACTGCCTTTAAAATTTAAATAATTATCAAATCTTTCTTTACATTGTTTTATGTTTTGAGCTAAAGAAAGTTGTATAAAAATTACAAATATGAAAAAGAGTTTATTCAATCTTTATCAAAAGTAAATTTTTAATATAAAAATTGTAAATATTTGATATATCTTTATTAAAACTCTAATGTTAGCAGAATCTCAAATAAAATTAATTATAAATGAGTGTTTGTATCAAACTTCAAGAAGTGGAGGCAAGGGAGGACAAAATGTAAATAAACTTGAAACCAAGGTTGAGATATCATTTAATGTTCGGCAATCTAAAGCTTTAATCGCATCACAAATTAATACTATTTTAATAGAATCTAAGTGTTTAATTAATAATGAGATTTTAAAGTTTGTTTCTTCTAAATATAGAACTCAACTTTCTAACAAAGAAGATGTTCAAAACAAATTAATTAATTATTTACAAAAGCTGCTAAAACCTAAAGTAAAACGGTTAAAAACTAAACCAACTTTGGCAAGCAAACTAAACAATCAAAAAAATAAAAAAGCTAAAAGCGATAAAAAAAGCTTAAGAAAAAAAATTATATAAGTGTTATTTAATTCACTCATATTTACATTGTTTTTGCCAATTGTTTTTACAATATTTTGGATCACTCCTGCAAAACATAGAAATTTATTTTTACTTATAGCCTCATATTATTTTTATTACAGTTACAACCCTTATTTTTTAGTTTTATTAATAGGAACCTCTGCTTTTGATTTTTGGTGTGCAAAAAAAATAAGTCAATCACAGAAAAAAAAATTCTTTTTATGTTTAAGTTTAATTTCAAACCTTGGCGTTTTATTTGCATTTAAATACTTTGTTTTTTTTTACAATTCTATAGTTGGTGGATTTAATTTGCATTTCAATTTTCTTAATCAATTTATTATTCCTGCTGGTTTATCGTTTTATACATTTCAATCTATCAGTTACACAATAGATGTTTACAGGGGTAAATATTTACCAAAAGATAAATTACAAGATTTTTTATTGTATGTTTCGTTTTTTCCTCATATGGTTGCTGGCCCTATTGTTAGGTATAATGATTTAATGCCACAATTAAAAGTAGTAACTTATTTTAAAAATATAAATTGGGAACAAAGTATTAAGCTAATATTATGGGGCTATTTTAAAAAATTAGTTGTTGCCGATAATTTAAATAACTTGGTTACACCTGTTTTTAATAATGTAACATCCTTTTCATCGCTTGAACTATGTATTGCATCTTTAGGTTTTGTTATTCAAGTTTATGCTGATTTTAGTGGATACAGTGATATAGCCATTGGTGTAGCTAAATTATTTAATATAAATTTAAATATAAATTGGCGTAGACCATTATTCTCTACTTCGTTACACGAGTTTTGGAAACGAAACCATATTAGTATTACCAATTGGTTTAGAGATTATTTATACATTGGGTTAGGTGGAAATAGAAAAGGTAAATTTAGATGGTTGTTAAATATATTTTTGGTTTTTATTATAAGCGCCATGTGGCATGGTGCAAACTTTACTTTTTTAATTTGGGGTTTATGGCATGCCATATTTTTTATAATAGAAATTATTTATTTAGAAAGATTTAAAAAATTTAATGCACCAAAAGTATTTGGATGGACTTATTTAATAGTTTTTCATACTATAAGCCTTATTGCGTTTAGAGCAAATAGTATAATAGATTTAAAATATATATACAAACAATTATTTAATTTGAATTTTGATTTTAGTTTGTTAAAACTGTTTGAGTTAAATGACTTAAGTTTATATATTGTTATGATAATTTCTGTTTTTATTTTATTATTTAAAGATTTACATGAAGAGTTTAATTTGTTAAAAAACAATAGATTTAAAGATGTTTTGTTTAAACCTGCATTTTATATAGTTATAGCATTTTTAATAGTTGCGTTTGGTAATTTTAATTCAAATGCATTTATATATTTTCAATTTTAATGAAAAGAATAATTTTATATATTTTAATATTTTTAGGTTTATTATATGCCTTTAAATATTTTCATTACAAAAATTTATTAAGTGCAAAAATTGGTTTTTATGATAAATACAATACAATATTTAATAAAACAAATAATTTTGACGTCTTGTTTTTAGGGTCATCTCGTGCACAAATGCATTATAATACTAAGTTAGCAGATTCAATTTTAAATTTTAATTCTTTTAATGTAAGTTATAATGGAGCTAATATTGAGCAAGCTTTTAATTTATTAAAATGTTATTTGCGTAAAAGCAAAGCACCTAAAACTATTTTTTATGAAATAGATTATCATGTATTAAAATATCATGAGGATAAATGGATGGATTTTCAAAATTTATTCCCCTTTATTGAAAATAATGATACTTATAATGCTATTGGAAAAAGTGACAATAGATTTATTTATGCGAAAAATTGTATTGTTTATTCAATAGCTAATTTAGGAATTAAAAATATTAGCACAGGATTCCAATATTTTTTTAATAAAAACATAAAATCAGATAGTTTATATTATAAAGGATATTTTAAAAATAATTTACAATTATCTCAAAATGTATTTTCAAATGAGTTTAAATACCAATGGTTTAATTTAAAAGACAGGGCTTTTTTAGATTCATTAATTTATTGTTGTAAGACTAATAACATAAAACTAAATTTAATAACATCTCCTATTTTTGGAGGTGGAAAATTAGATGTATTAAATCACACTCAAATAATAAGTCAGCTTAAAAATATAGCATTAACTAATAAAATAACTTACAGGAATTTTTCATCTCTTAAATTTTGCAATCAACGCAACTTGTTTATTGATCAGCATCACATGAACGATAAAGGGGCAAATTTGTTTACAGAATTTTTATGTAAAGAGTTAAAGAAAAATTAAAAAAGTTTTGCTTCAACACTAATCTCTACATTTGCATCTTTAGGTAAACGCGCTGCTTGTATTGTAGCTCTTGCAGGAAAATCTTTTGTGAAATAAGATGCATATACTTCATTAACTTGAACAAAGTTGTTCATGTCTTGCAAAAAAATAGTTGTTTTTACAACATTATCAAAAGTACATCCCCCAGCTTTTAAAATTTCGCCAATGTAATCCATTACCATTTTGGTTTCATCTTTAATGCTACATTTTACAAGTTGCTTACTTTGTAAATCCATAGCAATTGTTCCGCTAATAAACATGCTATCGCCTACAATTACAGCTTGATTGTATGGGCCTATTGGTGCTGGCGCTGAGGTTGTATTTACTATTTTTTTCATTGTATATTAATTTATGTTTAACAAATATAAATAAAGATTTTGTTTTTTAAAATAATGTTACTTATTTAACATTACAAAAGCACCCCAATAAAATGGGTCTTTGTATTTAGTTTTAACTTGTTTTATAGCATTATTAAATGAATTTGTTTTATCACCTGTTTTAGTATAACTACTGTAAAAAGCGGTCATTAAATCCATTGTTGCATCATCACTTACTTCCCATAAACTCATAATAATACTTTTTGCCCCTGCTATTAAAAATGAACGTTGCAAACCATAAACTCCTTCGCCTTGTTTTACGCTTCCTAATCCAGTTTCGCAAGCACTTAATATTACAAGGTCGGTTTTTTCTAAATTTAAACTTAATGCTTCAAAAGCAGTTAACACGCCATTATCTTTGTTTTTTAAACTTTTATAATCTTCTTTAAATACATTATCAGCATTAGCAAACATTAATCCACTTCTTAATAAAGGATTTTCTTTTGCTGAATTTAAATCAACACCCACAACTTTGTTAACTTCCATTTTACTTAAATCTGCTAAAAAGTAACCATGTGTAGCAATGTGTAAAATACTTGGCGATTTTATTTTTTTAATTTCTGTTTCAGTTGCATTTTTCCCAATTAAAGTTTTAGTTTTTATATTAAGCGCTAATAATTGCTTTGTAATATTATTAACTTCTTTTTCAGTACCTGGCAATTGCGCAATACTTCCGCTACTTCCATAATAAGGGTTTCCAATTAAAAATGCGCTTGTAGGTTTTATTGGATTTTCTAAATTATTTTTTACATCTAAAATATCTTTTGTGTTTCCTACAAACGAAATAATATACTTATCGATTATATAATTATTTTCTAAATCTTTTAAAGAATTTATACTTAACTGATGGTAAGCACCATCACTCGAAATATAAATTGTTTTATAGTTTTTTAATTCAGCATCTACATTTTTCCATGTTGATGCATAAGCAGGAGGTACAGGTTTTTCGTTTATTATACAATCTCTAAAATTTGAAATGGTTGTATTTACACTATCAAGCAAGCCTAAATCTACAAGCTTAATATGATTTTTTTTAATTATTAAAGCTTTATAATTAGCTAATATGTCGCTTCCGGCAACTGCATTTAATTGTATTATTTCAACGGCAGCCTCATTATCTTTTAATTTAGATTGTACATTACTCAATTCAATTTTTTGAGTAGTTAAACCATCTTTAAAGGCATCACTTTTTTGCGATAACTCTTTTTCTAAATTACTTATATTCTCTTTTAAACTATCAACATTTATTTTTTCTTTCTTTCTTTCTTCAACACTTAATTGATAAGCTGCATTTAAATTTTCATTAACCTCTAACCATTTTTTATAAGTTTGTTTTAAAGACTCATCTCCACTATTTGCAATTGCTGTTCTTATTTTTGATGAGTTATTAAGTAAAAACCCTTTTGTGTTAATTAAAGTGTTATACATATCAACTAAAATACTTGAGTCTCTTTTTGTATAATCAGAGGTAAAAGAATAATAATTTTGTAACCTACGATTAGTTTTTTCCCAGTATAAAGCTTTTTCATTATCGTTTAACGATTTAAAAAAGGTATTTATATAATTTAGGGTATTATCCATTACAATACTAAATTTACTTTTCGCATAACTATAATCATTACCTAACCATAAAGCCATTGCGTAATCTTCAAGGGCTTGAATATAGTTTGGGTGAGTTTCTCCATAAACTTCTTTCTTTTCATTAACTACTTTTACTAAACACTCTTGTGCATTAGTTGAGTTTTTAGTTACTCTATAATAATTTCCTAACTCTTGTAAAGCAGAAAGTGTTGCAGGATTGTTAGATCCTAATTTTCTTTTATTAATATCGTAAGCGCTTTTCAATAAACTTTCTACAGGATAAAGATTGCCCATATCGGTATATAATAATGCTAATGATTTTTTTAAAAAGGCTAAATCAGAATATGTAGAAAGTTTTGCTTCTCTTTCTGAAATAGCATCTTTTAGTAATGTTTCAGCTTCTGTGTATTTTTTTCTAAGCCTATAAATATTACATAAATTAACTCTAAATTTTATTGCGTTTTCAGAATAAGTTTTTAATGTCTTTTTAGAATAATCTACTGCTAATAAAATATGTTTTTCAGCATCATCTAATTTATTTAAATCAACATACAGCATTGCAAGGTTGTTATGTATAAGGGCCTTGGCAATAGAGTTTGTATCGCTATTAGCAAATTCAATACAATCTTTAAAATCTTTTTCTGCATCTAAGTAATTTCCTATTTCCTTTTTATAAACCGCTAAATTATTCATGCTCACTAATTGCATACCTTTTATTTTGCCTTTATTTCGCCAGTACAAAGCTTTTTCAAGGTAAGGTAATGCTTTTGTGTACATACCTTTAGTTTGATACAATAATCCTAAATTACTTAATACTTGTTCATAATTTACGTTTTGTTTATTGGTATCCATTGTTACTGTATATGAACGTAACGATTGTAAAAAACTTTGTTCGGCTAAAAAATGTTGATTGCGAGCTAATAAATATTCTCCGTTTTTTAAATTTCTATATGCAACATCATTTTCGGTATTTTCCATACCACTATTTAATAAGTTAGAAACGCTACTCATAAATCCGGATCCCTGCTCTTCGGTTTCAAACAACGAACTGTTATCTATTAAACTAATTACAAAGTTGAAATTTGTTTCATCGTAATTGGTTTTACTTTTTTCAATTTTACTGTTAGGGTCATCAATTAATTTTTTTCTTAATTTTTCGCCAAATGTTTGCGCTTTAAAATTCGCTATGATTATTGCAAATATCAGTACTAGTAAGTTTTTCATGTAAATTTTAGAATAGGTAAAATTAATTAAAATTTTGTGCAATTTGAAAGTTGTTTTTTGTGTACATTTTCCTTATTTTTATGAAATTATGCCTCTTAATTTTAATATATAAAATTGTATAAACATGAAAAACTTTTTGTTTTTATTAACCGTAGTTTTTACTTTAACACTTAGTGCGCAAGATACCGTTAAAGTAGCTGCCTTAACCGACCCTAATTTACAAGCCGAACAAGATTATAATAATGGCTTAGCGGCATTAAATAAAAAAGAATATGCCGTTGCTGTAGATTTTTTTACAAAATGCGTAACTGTTAAAACAACATTTGATAAAGCTTTTAGCAATAGAGCAATAGCTTATGTTCAATTAAAAAATAGCGAAGCCGCAATTGCAGATATTAATACAGCATTAAAATTAAATCCTATTAATGCTGATAATTATTTTAATAAAGCTTTAATATATTATGCATTTAATAAAAAAGATAGTACAACTTCAAGTTTAGATCAATGTTTAAAAATTAAGGCAGATCATCAAGAAGCAAATTATTATAAAGGTTTAATTTTATTTGAAGATGCTGATTATAAAGAAGCAATTTTGTATTATTCTAAAGCCATTGATGCCAACCCTAATTATGTTTTTGCAATTAATGATAGAGCTGCCGCAAAAAGAGAAATGAAAGATTATGCAGGTGCAATTGCAGATTATAATAAGGCAGTTAGTATTGATGATAAACAATTTTTTATTTATAATAATTTAGGTTCAACTTACAGGTTAAATAAAGAATTTCCAAAAGCAATTGAAGCCTATTCAAAAGCACTACAAATTAAACCGGATTATTTATTAGCCTTAAATAACAGAGGCGCAGCTAATTTTGATAATAATAATTTAAAAGCGGCTAGTGCTGATTTTGAATCAGTATTATCTAAAGATCCAAAAAATTCTGGAGCATATAACAATTTAGCAAGCATTGCTTTAAAAAATAAAGATTATAAAAAAGCAAAAGATTTATCTACCAAAGCTATTGATTTAGATGCAAAAAATGGTGCTGCGTTTTATAATAGAGGTATTGCCAAACAAATGCTTAGAGAAGAAGAAGGTTGTTGTACAGATTGGAAAAAAGCCTTAGAATTGGGCGTTACAGGAGCTAAATTATTTATAAACTCAACATGCAACTAAAAATGAAAAAATTAATAACACTATTTTTAATAGCAATTATTCCATCTTTTATTATTTCACAGGAAGTTACTTGGGATAAAGATAATTTTCCGGGTAAAAAAGAAGAATTTAAAAATGCACGTAAACAATTAGATATTGGAACAGAATTTTATAGTCAAGGAAGAGGCGAATTTGATGACTTTAAAAAAGCATACTTGAGCACCAATAAAATGATGCCTATGAGCCATCACGATTACAGAATGAGTGGCATTACAAATTTTAGAGATGCATTAGCCCCACTAAATACTGCTTATGCATTTAATCCAAAAGATGGCAGGTTAAATTATATGTTAGGTTTTATTTGGTGGGTTAGCGATCCTGCAAATCCTCAAACTTTAAAACATTTAGAAGCTGCAAATCAATTACATCCTAATGTGGAAAATGATTTAAACTATTGGTTGGCATGGACATACCATTTAAATAGTAAATGGGACGAAGCTATTACAAAATATAAAGAACATTTAACATTTTTAAGCCAAAAAGCTAAAAGTAATGCTTTAGAAATTGAAGATGTAAATAAAAAAATTGATGAATGTAATAATGGAAAAAAACTATCAGCAACTCCCGAACGTGTTTTTGTAGATAATTTAGGACCAAATATTAATACTTCATTTCCTGAATATGGACCTGCAATTACGGCCGATGAAGAAACAATAATGTACACAGCACGTAGAGATAATACTACAGGTGGAAAAAAAGATGAAGGCGATAATAAATATTTTGAAGATGTTTATGTTTCAACAAAACTTAATGGTAAATGGCAACCTGCAAAATTATTAAGTAAAAATGTAAATACAGAAAGTCATGATGCTGTTGCAGGCTTATCTCCTGATGGCAGTAAACTTTATATTTATAGAGATTTATCATCTGATAATGGAGATTTATATGAGACTGTTTTATTTGGAGCTGATTGGGAGCCTCCAGTTCACATGAATAAAAACATTAACACTAAAAAATATCATGAAAATACAGTGAGTTTAAGTTTTGATAGCAGACAATTATATTTTGTTTCTAATAAAGAAAGTGGTTTAGGAGGAAGTGATATTTATGTTTGTGAACTAGATCCTAAAGGAGAATGGGGCGTATCTAAAAATATAGGGCCTGATATAAATACCAAATATTCAGAAGATGGTGTTTTTATGCATCCAGATGGAGTAACAATGTACTTTAGTAGTAAAGGGCATAACACTATGGGAGGATATGATATTTTTAAATCAACATTAGTTAATGGCAAATGGGGCAAACCTGAAAATTTAGGTTATCCAATAAATGGACCAGATGATGATGTGTTTTTTGTTGTTAGTGGAAGTGGAAATAGAGGATACTTTGCATCCGCTAAAACCGGTGGATACGGAGATCAAGACATTTATAAAATCACATTCTTAGGACCAGAAAAACAACCATTATTAAATACACAAGATCAATTACTAGCTTTAGCTGCAAATCCAGTTTCTAATTTAAAAACAGAAAATGCAGTAGAAATAAAAGCCGCAAAAGTTACAATTTTGAAAGGCGTTATAACTGATGCAAAAACTAATCAACCTTTAGAAGCAAGTATTGAGTTGGTTGATAACGATAAAAATCAAGTAATTGCAACATTTAAATCTAACAGTAGTTCAGGTAAATATTTGGTTACTTTACCTAGCGGTAAAAATTATGGTATTGCAGTAAAAAGAGATGGCTATTTATTTCACTCCGAAAATTTTAATTTACCCGACAATGCAGATTTTCAAGAATACAATAAAGACGTTGCGCTTAAGAAAATTGAAGTGGGTAGCACTATTGTATTAAAAAATATTTTCTTTGATTTTGATAAAGCCACAATAAGACCAGAATCTGCCAACGAATTAGAAAGATTAATAAAATTACTTAATGAAAATCCAACAATAAAAATAGAATTAGGATCGCATACCGATAGCAAAGGATCTGATGATTATAACATGAAATTAAGCGATAGCAGATCTAAATCAGTTGTAGATTATTTAATTGGTAAAGGAATTGCTGCGGCAAGGTTAACAGCAAAAGGGTATGGCGAAACAAAACCAATTGATACAAACGAAACAGATGCAGGAAGACAAAATAACAGAAGAACGGAATTTAAAATTACTGAGAAATAATGTAAATGAAACTCTATAAAAATTTAATTGATTCTGTTGCAAAATCTTTAAACGAAATAATTGTAAATAAAAAATATACCGACAAGGTACTGGAACGATTATTTAAACAGAATCCACAATGGGGCAGTAGAGATAGACGATTTGTTGCTGAAGTAACTTATGATTGTGTAAGAAATTACAGATTACATTATTCAATTATTGAAAGTGAAAAAAACTTTTGGTTGCAAATTGCTGTTTGGCTTGTATTAAAAAATATTGAGTTGCCACAATGGCAAGAGTTTGTGCATATTGACCCAAATTTTATAAAAAAGAAAGAACAATTATTAAGTAATAATCCTGCAATAAAACAATCATACCCCGATTGGTTATGGGAATTAGCTTCAACAGAATTAGGTGACGATGTTTGGTTAAAAGAATCTTCTTCTATGAACGAACAAGCTAAAGTTGTTTTACGATGCAATACTTTAAAAATAAATATTAACGACCTTCAAAAAAAATTAAATGCAATTGGAATTGAAACAACAAAAGTAAATGATGTAAAAGATGCTTTGATTTTAAACAAAAGGCAAAATATTTTTACTAATGAATTTTTTAAACAAGGTTTTTTTGAAGTTCAAGATGCAGGCTCACAAGAAATAAGTAATTTTTTTGATTTAGCTCAAAACGAAATTATTATAGATGCTTGTGCAGGCGCAGGAGGAAAAACTTTACACCTTGCTGCTCGTTTAAATAATAAAAGCAAAATAATTAGTATGGATGTTGAAGAATGGAAGTTGGATGAGTTAAAAAAGAGATCCAAACGCGCAGGCGCATTTAATATAGAAACCATACATATAAAAAATAACGAAACGATAAATAATTTAAAAGGTAAGGCAACAAAATTACTCTTAGATGTGCCGTGCAGTGGAATAGGCGTTATAAAAAGAAACCCTGATGCTAAATGGAAATTAACTCAACAATCTATCTTAGATACAATTGCTTTACAAAAAAATATTTTAAATGATTATAGTAAAATGCTAAAACCAAATGGCGAATTATTATACAGCACTTGCAGTATTTTTCCTTCAGAAAATAAAAATCAAGTAAACGAATTTTTGAAAACAAATCCTGAATTTAAAATTATTAAAGAAAAGTCTGTAATGCCTAGCCAAGGGTTTGATGGTTTTTACATGTGTTTATTAAAAAAAACAAATTAATTGAATAGACATGTTGTAATAAATATTTTAACTCGTCTTTCTATTGCAGTATTTAATTTTGCAACAATTATTTTATTATCTCAATTAAAAGGAGCCGAATTTAAAGGCGTTTGCACTAAAATAATTGCAATTGCAAGTATTGCGCAAATTGCAAGCGAAATTGGAGGAGGAGCGGTTATAGTTAAAATGGCTCAAAAAAAACGAATTCTTCAATTGTTTTCATTTAACCTTGTAATTATGTGCATTATTTCAATATTTACAACAGGTTATGCCATAACAATTTTTGATAATTTATTTTTATTATTAATGTTGTTTTTTATTTGTGTATTTGCTTCATTGTCCTCTTTTATTGGCTATTACTGCTTATCTAAACAAGCAATAGGAATGTATAATTTAATTAATTTTATTCAGCCATTTTTAATGTTTATAATTTTATATTTTGCAAAAGATACACTTGCTATATCAACTTTTATAATTGCATTTACAATAAGCTATTGTATTGCGTTATTTATAGGTTTAATTTATTTATTTGTTCAATTAAAAAAAGATAAAGATTTAGAAGAATTAAGCTATAAAGAAATTTCACATAATTCATTAATTGCAATTGTTTCGCATATTAGTGGTTTTTTAACTCAGCGCATTTTTTACTTTATATTACCTTATTTTATTTTGGGTGTTTATTCAAATGCGCTTTCTGTTGCCGAATCTGCTTTAATTATTGCAAACAGTTTAAGCACTTATTTGTACAGCAAACTCTCATCGGTTGATAATTTAAATGAACAATTAAAATTAACTAAACAATACATTAAAATTAATAGTTTAATTATGGTATTTGGTTATCTATTAGTCTTATTTATTCCTTCTGATTTTTATGTGTATTTTTTTGGTAACGATTTTTCTCAAGTTAATGTAATTTTAAAATACGCATTTCCAGGTGTTATTTTTAACAGTATTCATTTAATTGTTGGACATTATTTTTCAAGTAGAGCAAATTTTAAAATTAATTTATACTTAACCATTTCAGGTTTTATTAGCACCTTACTATTTGCATTAGTTTTAGTAAATAAAAAAGAATATATTTCGGTAAATACAGCAGCAATTATGTATTCAGTAAGTTATTTTGTGGTGTTTTTTATGGCAATTTATTTTTTCTACAATCAAATTAAAATAAATAATGAACAAATTACAAAAGCTACTTAAATCATTACAATTAATAATTAAAAATCCAAGTTTGCTTAATTTAATACTTGAGCACGATGCTAATTTTATGCCTCAAGTTATAAATAAATACAATTATACTAATGGATTAAATAAAATAGATTTTAATGAGTTTTTACAACATGAAAATACTTTAGATAATTTTTCGTTTTTAGAAGGAGGAAGCATTGTTACCGATTATTTACTGTTAACAGCAATTACTAAAAAACTTAATCAGCCTAACTGTTTTGAAATTGGCACTTGGCGAGGAGAAAGCGCACTAAGCATGTCTAAGTATGCAAAAGAAGTAACCACATTAAATTTAAGTAAAGACGAATTAAAAAATTTAGGTTTTTCGCAAGAGTATATAAATTTACAAGGTATACTTTGTAAAAACGCAACTAACATAAATCAACTTTGGGGGAATACATTTAATTTTGATTTCACGCCTCACATTGGCAAATACGATTTAGTTTTTGTTGATGGCGATCATAAGTATAACAGTGTTGTTAACGACACAAAAATCGCTTCAAAATTAATTAAAGGTAATAAAAGCATTATAGTATGGCACGATTACGGCTTTGGCACAGAGACCGTTCGTTGGGAAGTTTTACTCGGAATTTTAGATGGCTTACCTAAAGAAATGCATAAAAATTTATATAGTGTAAATAATACATTGTGCGCAATTTATTATCCTTACGAAGTAAAAAATCAACAATTAAATTTCCCGCAAAGTCCTAATCAATTATACACGGTTAAAATAAGTGAAAACAAAAAATAGGTTAATTTAATTATTTAAAAAAATTGTAATTTAGTAGCTATGAATAATACAAAAAAGAAATCGTCTTTAGTTAAAAGAATTTTTAAATATACTGGTATTTCATTACTGGTAATAATTATTTTATTAATACTTGCGCCATTTATTTTTAAAGATAAAATTGTATCTATTGTTAAAGAACAAGCAAATAATAATTTAAATGCAAAAGTAGATTTTGGTGAATTTGATTTAAGTATTTTTTCATCTTTCCCTGATTTTAGATTTAAAATTAATAACGTTAGCGTTGTGGGCGTTGATGATTTTAAAGACGATACTTTAGCATTTATTAAACAATTAAGTACAGATATTAATTTAAAATCTGTTATTTCTGGTGGTCCATACGGCATTAATGCAATTGAAATTAACGAACCAAAAATTTTAGGAAAAGTATTAAAAAATGGTAAAGCTAATTGGGATATTGCAAAGCCTGATACCTCTGCAACTCCTACAGAAACAACTAATGCGGAACCAACAAAATTTAATGTAAAATTAAAATCATTTAAAATTACTGATGCAAATATTGTTTACGACGATCAACAAGGAGGAATGTATGGTAAGCTCGAAAAACTTAATTACGATTTATCAGGCGATTTTACGCAAGACAATTTTGTGTTAAGTAATTTATTAGACATTGCAAAAACAACCTTCAAAATGGGTGGTGTAGCATATTTAAACGAAGTGCATACAAAATTTAAAGCCGATTTAGATATGGATATGCCTAAAATGAAGTTTACTTTTAAAGATAATGAATTAGGTTTAAATGATTTAGGAATAGGATTTAACGGATATGTTGAAATGCCTGATACTAATATTAAAATGGATTTAACGTTTAAAGCCAAACAAACCGAATTTAAATCAATACTTTCGTTAATTCCTGCTGTATATTCAAAAGATTTTGCCACAGTTAAAACCGAAGGTAAACTTACCCTTGATGGTATGGCAAAAGGAACATACAATGCTGTTCAAATGCCTGCTTTTGCTGTTAATTTAGGAATTATAAATGCTATGTTTAAATATCCTAGTTTGCCAAAATCTGTAAACAATATTAATATTGATGTACATGTTAATAACCCTAACGGTGTGCTAGATGCTACAACAATTGATGTAAATAAATTTCATGTAGAAATGGCTGGTAATCCTATTGATTTAAGTGCACATGTTAAAACACCAATTTCTGACCCTGGATTAACAGCAGATATTAAAGGGACAATTGTTTTAGCATCAGTTAAAGAATTTATTCCACTCGAAAAAACAGATGCTTTAAACGGAACCATTAAATCTGACATTAGTATTGCTGGCCATTTAAGTGCAATTGAAAAACAAGACTATGAGAAATTTAAAGCAAATGGCAGCTTACAAATAGACCAAATGAACTATAAAACTGCTAGTTTACCCTATGAGGTTGCATTAAAAACGATGTTATTAAAATTTAGCAATCAATTTGTTGAATTAGCAAACTTTGATGCATTACTTGGTAAAAGTGATATCCAAGCAAATGGAAAAATAGAAAACTTTATGCAATACATTTTTAAAAACGAATTAATTAAAGGTAAGTTTGCATTAAACAGTAAGGTAATGGATTTAAATGAACTAATGAGCAGTTCTTCTACTACAACCGCTGTTGCTACTACAACTGCCGCACCTACAAGTACAGCAACTAGTGCGCCAATTGAAGTTCCTTCAAATATTGATTTTGTTTTAGATACTAAATTAGATAAAGTTATTTATACAAATATGGATATTACAAACTTAGTTGGTAATGTTGTTATTAGAAACAGTAAGGTAGATATGACCAATTTAAAAATGAACACAATGGGTGGTTTATTAATTGTAAATGGCTTTTTTGAAACAACTAATCCTAAAAAACCAACCACTGGTTTAAATTTAAAAGTCGAAAATTTTGACATTCAGCAATCTTTTAAAACATTTAATACAGTTCAAAAATTAGCACCAGCAGCTGAATATGCTAAAGGATTGTTTTCTTGTACTTTAGAAGATTTTAACACGTCGTTAAATGATAAAATGGAACCAGATTTAAATGCAGTTAATGCTAAAGGTTCTTTAAAAACAAATAAGGTTAGTGTGGGCGGTTTTCCTCCATTTATGAAATTGGGCGAAGCACTTAAAATAGAACAGTTAAAAAATTTAGATGTTACAAACTTATTAGTAAATTATACTATTCAAAATGGTAGAGTAGTAATGAGTCCATTTGATACTAAAGTAAATAATTTACCTGTTAACATTAGTGGTAGTACAGGATTTGATCAAACAATCGATTATAAATGGAAAATGGATATACCAAAAAGTACATTTGGCGGAGCAGCAAACTCTGCATTAACAGGTTTATTAGCACAAGCTAATAGTGCTGCTGGTACAAGTCTAACCGTTAGTGATAAAGTAAAAGTAAACATTTTATTTGGTGGTACGGTAACTAAACCAACTGTAAAAACAAGTTTAAAAGAAGAAGCTACAAATGCAGTTGCAACCGTTACAACACAAGCTGTAAATGCAGCAATTGATAAAGCAAACGAACAAGCTCAAAAATATTTAGAAGAAGCAAAAGCTCAATGCGAAAAACAAAAAGCCGAAGCACAAACACAAGCAGACAAACAAAAAGCTGATGGTTATGCTGCTGCAGATGCATTGGTTGAACAAGCGAGTAACCCAATTGCAAAGTTAGCTGCCAAAAAAGCAGCAGAAAAAGCAAAACAAGAAGTTGATAAAAAAGTGCAAAAAATTATCGATGATGCTGAAGCCAAATGTTTAAAATCATTAGAAGAAGCTAAAGCAAAAGCCGATGCCAAAGCTGCTGAAAATAAAAAGTAATTTGTTCTTTGTTAACAAAAGAAACTATAATTATTCGTCAAGAAACACAAAACGATTACAAATTCGTTTTTGAAGTAAATAACTTAGCTTTTAAACAAACTAACGAAGCTAAGCTAGTTGAGGCATTAAGAACAAATACTAATGTTTTTGTGCCTCAACTTTCAATTGTTGCAACTAGTAACAACAACATAGTAGGACATATTTTGTTTACTAAAATAAAAATTAAAACACACGAAAATTTTGAACACGAAAGTTTAGCACTTGCACCAATGGCCGTGTTGCCTAAACATCAAGGTATAGGCATTGGCTCTAAATTAGTTATGTATGGTTTACATGAAGCTAAAAATGTAGGTTTTAAATCTGTAATTGTTTTAGGGCATAGTAATTATTATTCTAAATTTGGATTTAAACCTGCATCACTTTGGAATATTAAAGCGCCGTTTGAAGTACCCGATAGTGCTTTTATGGCTATAGAATTACAAAACAACAGCTTAAAAAATTGTTCGGGTAAAGTTGTTTATCCAAACGAATTTAACGAAGTATAAATTCTTTTAAATTTAATTTTTCATCATACACCAATTGTTTAAAGTTTTTATGGCGTTTATAAATTAATTGGTATTGTGTGTGTTTGGTAATTGCGTAATCGTATTCGTTAGCTTCTTTGCCTTTAATTTCGGCTGCAATAAAATACTTTAGTTGTTGTTCATTTAATTTAAAAGTAGTGTCTAAATTAAATTGCCAATATTTTTTTTCTCTAATTTTTAAACCAGAAAATTTGCGGTTAGGAAATGAAGTTATACCCGCTGTGTACATGTAAATATCTAAAGTGTTATTTTCATTTTTTATTACGTATTTTGTAGTAATGGTATATTTTTGTTTTGCTGTATTTAGTTTTACACCTTCATTGGTAGTTAAGGTTTGTTGCGCTTCTACAACTCTGCATTCGTAAACAGTTAAACTATCGTTATTTAAATTGTAAAATAAACTACTTTTAGGAATTACAAAAGTGTTTACCTGTGCAATACTAAATTGCCAAAAGTATAAAAAAGCTAAAATTAAAAAGCGTAAAATCTTCATTAAACTAAACAAGATTTTATAAAGGTAAAAATATATTTAGTATATGAATTCTTTAATCCAAATCCATATTCCTTTTATTTAAACTACTCTAACCTCAAAAAAGAATATTTTTAAAAATTAATTCCAAGTTAATATACTTAACACAGCAACAAGTCTTACGCTCGCATTAATTTTTTTAAAGGAACAATAAATCAAACATCAAACAAGCCACCGCCTTGTTTCCAAATGCTTTTACCTAAATGTTTATAGGCCATTTCGGTTACTTCTCGTCCGCGTGGAGTTCTAATTAAATATCCTTCTTGTACTAAAAAAGGTTCGTAAACTTCTTCAATAGTTCCTGCTTCTTCTCCAACAGCGGTGCTAATAGTATTAATACCAACCGGCCCACCTTTAAATTTATCTATAATACAACTTAAAATACGGTGGTCCATTTCATCTAATCCATTTTTATCTACATTTAAAGCTTTAAGGGAGTAGGTTGCCATTTCAATATCTATTTTTCCATTACCTTTAATTTGAGCAAAATCTCTAACTCTTCGCAGTAAAGCATTGGCAATACGAGGTGTTCCGCGGCTTCTGCGCGCAATTTCAAAAGCAGCTTCTTCTAAAATGGGCACTTGTAAAATATCCGAACTGCGTTGTATAATATTGGTTAATACTTTACTGTTGTAATAATTTAACCTACTTGTAATTCCAAACCTAGCGCGTAATGGCGAGGTTAACAAACCGCTTCTTGTAGTTGCACCAACCAATGTAAATGGGTTTAGTTTTATTTGCACAGTACGTGCATTTGGTCCGCTATCAATCATTATATCAATTTTATAATCTTCCATAGCGGAGTATAAATATTCTTCAACCACAGGGCTTAACCTATGTATTTCATCAATAAATAAAACATCAAAAGGTTCTAAATTTGTAAGTAACCCGGCTAAATCGCCTGGTTTATCTAATACAGGGCCACTGGTAACTTTTAAATTAACACCTAAATCGTTCGAAATAATATGTGCTAAAGTTGTTTTGCCTAAGCCAGGAGGGCCGTGTAACAACACATGGTCAAGAGCTTCGCTTCGTTGTTTTGCTGCTGCAACAAACACTTGTAAATTTTCCACAACACTTTCTTGCCCGCTAAAATCGTCAAAAATAATTGGCCTAAGCGCTTTTTCAACTTCCTTATCGCTATTACTTAAACTATTTTCAGTAGCATCTAAGTTATTATTCATACTTTAAAATTAACACAAAAAGTAGTTGGCTATTGCTATAAATTATAGATTGTTATAATTATCTCAAAACCTGTATCTTTGCGGCGCATTATGAATTTATTATCGGTTAATCAATTGTCTAAATCTTATGGTACCAAAGTACTTTTTAATAAAATTAATTTTGGTGTTAATTATGGCGATAAAGTTGCTTTGGTTGCTAAAAACGGAAGCGGGAAAACTACACTTTTTAAAATTTTAAAAGGAATTGAAATTGCCGATGAGGGTGAAGTTGTTTTTAGAAAAAATATTTCTGTTGCATTTCTCGATCAAAATTTTTCGCTTGATCAAAATCAAACTATACAACAATTAATAGAAAATGCAGATAACAAATTTGTAAAATGTATTAAAGCTTACGAAGAAGCTGTAGAACTTTCGGTATCTCAGCCTGGTACAAAATCTGCTCAGTTAATGGATGAAGCGCTAAACCAAATGAATGAGATGAATGCTTGGGAGTACGAAACTAATTTAAAAGAAATACTTTCGCGTTTAGAGCTTAACGATTTATCACAAAAAATAAATACCTTAAGTGGTGGGCAACAAAAACGAGTTGCGCTTGCATTGGTTTTAATTAATAAACCCGATTTGGTAATTATGGATGAACCCACCAATCATTTAGATATTGATATGATTGAATGGCTAGAACATTATTTACAAAACGCTGCATTAAGTTTACTTTTAGTTACACACGATAGATATTTTTTAGATGAAGTTTGTTCAAGCATTATTGAGTTAGAGCGTGGCGAAATTGTTGAATATAAAGGTGATTTTGAATATTATTTAACTAAAAAAGCCGAACGTGAAGCCATAAAATCGGCCGAAATTGATAAAGCAAAAAATTTATATAAACGTGAGTTAGAGTGGGTGCGTAAAATGCCTAAAGCACGTACAACTAAAAGCAAAAGTAGGGTAGATGCTTTTTACGACATTGAAGAAAAAGCAAAACAAAAACGTATTGATAAAAAAATAGAACTAAGCGTTAAAATGGAACGCTTAGGAAGTAAAATAGTTGAACTTATAAAAGTATCTAAACATTTTGGAGATAAATTAATTTTAAATCCGTTTACATATACGTTTATTAATGGCGAAAAAATTGGTGTTGTTGGTAAAAACGGTATGGGTAAATCTACATTATTAAAAATAATTTTAAATGAATTACAGCCAGATAGTGGAAAAGTACAAATAGGTGATACGGTTGTGTTTGGCTATTATTCTCAAACGGGTATGATATTGGCCGAAGATAAACGTATTATAGAAGTAGTTAAAGATATTGCAGAATTTATCCCTTTAGCAAATGGAACAAGTTTATCAGCTTCTGCGTTATTAACTCGTTTTAATTTTCCGCCAGAGGTTCAATACAGCTATGTAAGTAAATTAAGTGGTGGCGAAAAACGCAGGTTGTATTTATTAACGGTATTGGTTAAAAATCCTAATTTTTTAATTTTAGATGAGCCTACTAACGATTTAGATATTGTTACTTTACAAACATTAGAAGAATTTTTAGACGAATTTAAAGGCTGTGTTTTAATTGTTAGTCACGATAGATATTTTATGGATAGATTAGTTGACCACGTGTTTGCTTTTGAAGGTGGAGGTGAAATTAAAGATTATCCGGGAACATATACCGAATACAGAATTTGGAAGCAAGAACAAAACCAACAATTAAAAGTTGAGGTTGCAAAAACAGTTGATGTTAAAGTTGAAAACGTTAAACCAGAAATAAAACAAGAGAGCAATTCTAAAAAATTATCTTATAAAATTCAAAAAGAGTTAGAGGATTTAGAAAAAGAAATTCCTGTTTTAGAAAACAAAAAGAAAGAGGTTGAAAATGCATTAAGCTCGGCTAATGATAATTTTGAAAAAATTCAAAACTTAACTGCTGAGTTTGAAAAATTAACTAAACTGCTTGATGAAAAAAGTTTGCGTTGGTTAGAAATACAGGAAATGTAAAAGGTTTACGAATTATAAATCCAATTACTTAAAATAACCTCACCAAATTCAGATAAAATAGACTCTGGATGAAACTGAACACCACACACATTATGGTTTTGATGTTGCAAAGCCATAATGTTTCCTTGAGCATCTTCGGCAACTATTTTTAACTCTTTAGGTAAGTTAATTTTATCAACCACCCATGAGTGGTATCTACCTACTTTAAATTTTTCGGGACAATTTTTAAATAAAAAATTATTTTTATTTACACAAATTTCTGTTGCAATGCCATGATAAACTTGCGATAAATTTTTTAATTCAGCGCCATAATTTTGTGCAATTGCTTGTAACCCTAAACACACTCCAAATATTGGTTTTGTATTAGCGTATGTTTTAAGCAATAATGGCATAAGGCCCGCATCTTTTGGTAATCCTGGGCCTGGAGATAAAATTAGTTTGTCGTAAAGCTCAATTTCTTTAAGTGTTATTACATCATTTTTAAAAACAGTAACTTTAGCTTCAATACAAACTTTTTCAATTAAGTGAACTAAATTGTAGGTAAAACTATCGTAATTATCTAAAACTAATATTTTCAATTAAAATAAATTTTTGAAGTTGTTTTATTGCTTTTGTTTTAAAATAACATAAGAAACTTGAGCAACAGCAACTAATTTATCGTTCATATCATATAAATCAACAGCAACAGGGCAAATTAATTTCCCAGGTTTAATAACTTTTGCTTTTACTCTAACATCAGTTAAACAAGGCGCTAAAAATCGAATGTTCATATCAGTTGTTGCAAAGGTATGATTAACGCCGGTAACAGACATTACAGCAACAGCTGCAATAGTATCGGCGGCAGTCATTAACATGCCTCCATGATACGAATTAAAAATACCATCATAAGCTTTATTGTGAGGTACAATTGCTATACATTCTTTTTCAAAAATTGATTCGATAATTACGCCAAGTGTTTTAAATGCAGGGATTTTTATTAGTTTTTCTTTAATTTGAGATTCGAGCTCACTATTAATTTTATTTGCTGCCATGATAAGGAAAAAATTAAATTAATTTTGTATTGCACCTACTAAAAGTATAACATCATTATTTGATTTGTTGGCAAGCGCATGTTTAATTCCGTTTGGAAAAATTACAACTTCGCCAGTTTTTGAAATAAATTCTTCATCGTTTTTAGTGATAGCAGCTTCGCCATTTACAACCAAAGTAAACTCAGTTGTATTAGGGTGTTGATGAATGGGATAATTTGAACCTGGCTTTATTTTTATAAATTTTAGCCCACCATTTTTTTCATCAATAAGTTGATGAAAACTAAAACCATCAATTTTTGATGCAAGCCAATTAGCCGCATCTGAACTTATATTTTTTTCCATTAGGTGTACTTTTTAATTAAATAAATTATACATTAATTAAGCACCTAAGTTACATAAATTTAAGTTTGAATTATTTTATTTCAATATATTTTAAAAACTCGTTTTTAGTTTGTTCATTAGCAAAAGCACCACAAAAATTAGATGTAACAGTTGCGCTATTTACATCTTTTATACCCCTTGATGATACGCATAAATGTGTAGCATCAATTACAACTGCAACATCTTGAGTTTGTAAAATTTGTTTTAATGCATTTGTTATTTGCATAGTTAAACGCTCTTGTACTTGTGGTCGTTTAGCAAAATGTTGTACTACGCGGTTAATTTTAGATAGGCCAATTACCTTACCCGATGAAATATATGCTACATGAGCTTTACCAATAATTGGCACAAAATGGTGTTCGCAATTTGAATAAAATTGAATGTTTTTTTCAACCAACATTTGGTTGTATTTGTATTTATTATCAAATAATTTAATATTTGGAAAATTGTCAGGATTTAAACCACTAAAAATTTCTTTAACATACATTTTTGCAACACGATGAGGTGTTCCTTTTAAACTATCATCAGTTCTATCAAGCCCTAACACATCCATAATTTTTGCAAAATGCCCTTCAATTTGTTTAATTTTTTCATCATCAGTTAAATCAAAAGCATCTTTACGTAATGGTGTTTCAATAGATGTACTTACATGTTCATCGCCCATTTCATCTATTAACACATCAAGCATTTGGGAATTCGATGTAATTTCTTTCTGTTTCATATAATATAACTTTTATTTCGTATTTATTTTCAATTTTTTGTTTTAAAATAGTCCAAATAACTCTTGCAATATTTTCGGCAGTTGGGTTTAAGGTTTTAAATTCTTCAACATCTAAGTTAAGATTTTTATGGTCAAATTTTTCGATAATATTTTCTTTTATTAAATCGCTTAAAATTTTAGTATCAAAAACATAACCTGTTTCCTCATCAATTTCGCCAGTAATTTTTACAATTAAATCGTAATTATGCCCATGATAATTTGGATTATTGCATTTACCAAAAACTTGCTTGTTTTTTTCGTCAGTCCAATTTGGGTTATGCAAACGATGCGCCGCATTAAAATGTTCTTTTCTATATACAGTTGCTTTCAATTTATTACAAAATTACAAGTTATTTATTGTTTGCATTAATTTTTCGGTAAAAGGATTGCAAAAGCTCAAATTAAAATCAAACAATTCTGTTGCAGTGTATGATTTTTCAATTTCAGTACGCAATTGTGTTTTAGCTCTGTTTAATCTTACTTTAACGTTGCTTTCTGTAATATCTAATAAATCTGCGGTTTCTGACACACTTAAACCGTTTATTTCTCGAAGAGAAAATACCAATCTGTAGTCTTCCTGTAATTTACCAAGCGATTCTTCAATAATATTTCCTAAATCGCGGTTATGTATTTTTTTCATTATGTCATTTGAATGATTGGAATTTATTAAAGAAGAGTTTTCGTTAACAAAATCTGTTGCTTTTTCGTTTTTAAAACTAAATTTTTGTTTTTTATGATAACAATGATTTAGCATAATTCGAATTAACCACGTTTTAAAATTTGCTTTTTGTTCAAATTGAGCAAGGTTTTTATATGCATCAATATATGTATCTTGCATTAAATCTTGCGTATCATCATGGTTATAATTGTATGAGCGACCAATTTTATATAAAGCAGAATTAAAACGCCTCACAATTAGTTCGTAGAGTGATTTTTCGCCTTTTAAAACCTTATTAATAACTTCTATTTCAGTAAATTCACTAAATTTATTCATTACAAATTTATTTTGTATTTGTAGCCCTAACAGCTACACAATATCTTACTAAAGCTTGTTTTTCTTTATCCGAAATTTCAGCTTTTTTAGCCATGTTGTCTAATATTTTAAATAAAGACTCTTCGGTATATCCTTTAACATCTTTTTGCCCGTGGCAATTTGTACAAGCGCCGGTAGAAACACTGTGCCCTAATTTTAATTCTTCAACAGTTACATCAGCATATCGCCCTTTAATTGCGGTTAATTGAGTGTCGTAGCTATCTGTTTTAGTTGAACTACTAGTTGCGTTTTTTTTGGTTGAACATGCAAATATTGTAATTGCTACAATTCCTAATATTATTTTACTTGTTTTCATAGTAATAATAGATGGTTAAAGTTACTTATAATTCTGTTTTAAGAGGTTTATACTACATTAGAGTAAATAAAACCCAAAAAGGTTACAAAAAATGTAAAATAATATGATAAAAAACAAAAAGCCGCTGAAAATCAGCGACTTATACATATAGTACCCAGAAGGGGACTCGAACCCCTAAGCCTTGCGGCATACGCACCTCAAGCGTACTTGTATACCAATTCCAACATCTGGGCATTGAATACTTTTAACAACAGTTAAAACAATTACTTGAGCTTAATTGAGATGCAAATTTGGCAATTTAAAGCCAATTTTGAAAATTGATGTTTAATTATTCGTTTATTTTTTGTGTTAATTGATAAAAAATCATTATATTTGCGTCCCGTTTTTATGGCCGCTGTTTACACGAGGTAAAGTATGCATGAAACGTTAACTAAAAAATAAAAATTATGAGTTTATTATTAGACTACGTAAAAAAACAATTAACAGCTGAACACAAACACCCTAAGTTTAAAGCTGGTGATACAATTACAGTATCTTACAAAATTAAAGAGGGCGATAAAGAACGTATCCAACAATTTAATGGTGTTGTAATTCAGCGCAAAAACGAAGCAGCAACAGCATCTTTTACAGTTCGTAAAATTAGTAATGGTATTGGAGTTGAACGTATTTTTCCTGTAGCATCGCCATTTATTGATAAAATTGAAGTTAATAAAGTAGGTGTTGTTCGTCGTGCTAAAATATTTTATATTCGTGAGCGTACTGGTAAATCTGCTCGTATTCGCGAAAAAATTCAAAACAATTCTGATAACAAATAACAACAGTATAAATTTTAAAAGCTCACTTAGGTGGGCTCTTTTATTCTAATACAAATAATAAGAATAAAACAATTATATTTGAGTTATTATTTAAAAGTATAGCATTAAAATTATAAAGAGTATGAAATCAGTTTTTTACGCGTTTGTTTTATCAGTAATTTTTATTGTTTTATCATGTGGTAAAGCAGCCGAAGATAGAACAGCAAGTGATGCTAGAAATAAAATTATACAAGACTCTATGGTTAACACAATAAAAGGAAGAATGCAAGAACCTTTTATGGTTATTTATGGTCAACCAAACCCACCACAACAATTACAACCTGTTACTACTACAAGTCCTGCAACGGCAACTAGTACAACAAGCAAATAAATTTTAAACACCAATATTTAAGTGTGATTTAAAATTTTGATTATAATCTAAAACACTTAATTCAATTACTTTTCTTGCTTCTTCAGCATCGTAAGTATCAGAAATGATTACAGCATTAGTTGCTCCAGGGATAGCTTTATAGGTTAAAAAATAATGCTTTAATCTGTTAATAATACTTACAGGACAATCGCTTATGTTTTTAAAATTACCATATACTTCGTCTTGTTTAAGAACAGCTATAATTTTATCATCTGCTTCACCTTTGTCAATCATTCTAAATCCTCCAATAGGTATTGCTTCGAGTATTATATCACCACTTGTAATATTTCTTTCGGTTAATACGCAAATATCTAAAGGGTCTCCATCTCCTTTAATAACATTTAGTTTAGATTGTTTTTTTGCAAACTCTTTAATGTTTTCATCGCAATATGTTTGAGGAACAAAGCCATACAATGCAGGTACAATATTTGAAAACTTTTGAGGTCTATCAATTTTACGATAACCACTTACCTTGTCAATTTCGTATTTAATTGTATCGTTAGGCACCATTTCAATGTATGCTGTTACAATATTTGGAGCGTTATCTCCTATGTTAATTCCGTGCCATGGGTGAGGCTTAAATAAATTCAAATTCATTTCGATTTAAAAAAACGATTAATAATAAAATAAAATACTACAAGCCCTGCAATTGAAACAAGTAGCATTAAAATTGATTGATTAACGCTTGGTTTAATATTTCTTTCAGGTGAATTGTTAGTTTCGTTATCTATTAATCTATGCAAACCAAACTCGGTTCTTAAAAAGGATAAATCTTCGTCAAATGTTTTACCATAATTTACATAGTAATAATCTTCTTGTAGGTTAACAAAATGTTTTCTGCTTCTACTGCACCAATTTAATAAAGCATTATTTATTTGTTTGTAATTAGTGTGTATTATCCATTCTTCGCCAACGTTAAGTTGAATGGAGCATTCTTCTTCACAATTAAACAACACTGTAAAATGTTTTGTTGCATTACCTCTGTATAGTTCATCAATTTCAAAAACTGCTTCACCTAAATTATGGTTACATTTTTTAATTGATTTTATTTTTCCTTTAAAAATTAAATCGTATTTAACACACTCTTCGTAATTTAATACTGATGGTGGGCATTGGCATGCAAAGGAAAGATTATAAATACAAAGTATAAAAAAACTAAAAAAAACAATTTTTAAATGAGAAAAAATATTTTTGAATAACTGCATATAATTTATAAAAAGTTAAATAGTGGCTATAACTTTTAATTCAATAGCAATAGGCGTTGGGAGTTTGTTAATTTCTATTGTAGTACGGCAAGGCAAATTATCTTTAAAGTATTCTGCCCATAATTTATTGTACTTTGTAAAATCATCTTTCATGTTAGTTAAAAATACAGTAACATCAATAATATTCTCCCAACTACTACCAGCATCTTCTAAAATATATTTAATGTTTCTAAAAACGCTATGGCATTGCGCTTCAATATCGTAACTAATTATTTGACCATTTTCATCTAACTCTACTCCAGGGATTTTTTTTGTCCCTCTTTCTCTAGGACCAACTCCGCTTAAAAACAATAAATTACCTACTTTTCGGGCGTGTGGATATAAACCCACAGGCTCTGGTGCTTTGCTAGATTCTATTTTACTTGAACTCATATATTGAAGTTTAAAATTCGTTTAACAAATTTAACTAAATTCTTACTAATTACTTATATAATAAATTCTTTAAAATTCTTAACTTTATCCTATGCAAATAAAACAATTATATACCAACTGTTTAGCGCAAGGCGCATATTATATTTCTAGCAACGGCGAGGCTGCAATTATTGACCCATTACGCGAAACTAAACCTTATATTGAGTTGTTAAATCAAAACAACGATAAATTAAAATACGTTTTTGAAACACATTTTCATGCAGATTTTGTTAGTGGACATGTTGATTTAGCTAAGGAAACAGGTGCAAAAATTGTTTTTGGCCCTAATGCTCAAACTTCTTATCAAAGTTATATAGCAAAAGATAACGAAGAATTTAAAGTAGGTAAGTTAACAATAAAAGTATTGCATACACCAGGTCACACATTAGAAAGCTCATGCTATTTATTAATTGATGAAAACAATAAGCCAATTAGTATTTTTACAGGAGATACTTTATTTATTGGCGATGTTGGAAGACCCGATTTAGCTGTTAAAAGTGACTTATCTCAAGAAGATTTAGCCGGAATGTTATATGATAGCTTGAGAAATAAAATAATAACATTGCCAGATGATGTTATTGTATATCCAGCGCATGGGGCAGGTAGTGCTTGTGGTAAAAACATGAGCTCTGAAAAACAAGACACACTAGGTAACCAAAAAAAATTAAATTATGCTTTACAAAATATTAGTAAACAAGATTTTGTAAAAAGTTTAATTTGTGGAATAATGCCTCCTCCACAATATTTTTCTAAAAATGCAAATTTGAATAAAAATGGATATGCAAATGTAAATGAAGTTATAAGCAAAGGAAATAAAGCCTTAAGTGTAAATGAATTTAAAAAAGAATCAACAAACGCGTTGGTTTTAGATGTTAGAAAACCTAATGATTTTGTGCAAGCTCATATTCCAAATTCTATTTTTATTGGTATAGATGGACAGTTTGCACCATGGGTAGGTACAGTAATTGAAGATATTAATCAAAAAATTATAATTGTTGCGCCTGAAGGTAGAGAAGAAGAAACTGTTTTAAGATTAAGTAGAGTTGGTTACGATAATTGTGTAGGGTATTTAAAAGGTGGGCTTGAAGCATGGATTAATGCAGGCGAATTAACCGACTCAATACAATCAATATCTGCTGAAGATTTTTCTAAACTTAAAGTAAATGATTTAAATGTAGTTGATGTACGTAAACCTGGCGAATTTGAAAATGGACATTTGAAAACAGCAACTAACAAACCGTTAGATTTTATTTCTAAATGGTCGTTAAATTTTGAAACGCCAACCCCTACATATTTACATTGTGCTGGAGGTTACAGAAGTGTAATTGCTGCATCTATTTTAAGAAAAAAAGGAGTAAAAAACCTTATAGATATTTCTGGCGGTTATAGTGCGATACAAAAAACTAATTTAGAAGTTGTAAAATAAACATGAATCTTTATTCTATTTTAGCAAACAAATGTCCTAAATGCACAAAGGGAAATTTTTTTATTACCAACAACCCATATAATTTGTCTAAGTTTGATAAAATGAATTCAAAATGTTCTGAATGCAATGAAAATTTTGAAAGAGAGCCAGGATTTTATTATGGTGCAATGTATGCAAGCTATGGATTAACTGTTGGTTTAGGTATTGCAATGTTTCTTTTTTTTGTTCTTGTACTTAAACTAGATATAATTACATTTTTAATAATTTTTAGTTTAAGTTTAGTTGTGTTAATGCCTTGGTTATTTAGAACATCACGCTTATTATGGATTAATTTATTTGTGAAAAGAAAAAGTAAATAATGTTTGACCAATTAAAACATATTGACTCCGAATTGTTGTTGTGGATTAACAACCATAACTCACCTTTTTTAAATTCGGTAATGTGGCAATTTAGTAAAATGACACCAACTGTTTTATTAGTTTTATTAATTGCATTCTTTTTATATAAAAAAATTAATTTAAGGTACGCTGCAACTTATTTACTTGGTTGCGCGTTAGTAATTGCAATTGCCGATTCATCTTCAAACATAACAAAACATTCAGTAAAAAGATACAGACCAACACATAACTTAATATTAAAAGAAAAAATACATAAAGTAAATAATTACGAAGGCGGAAAATATGGTTTTTTTTCTGGTCACTCAGCAAACACTTTTGGGTTAACTTTTTTTACTTATTTATTTGCAACTGTATTTAAATCTAAATACAGAAAATTGTTTTTTATATATCCCATAATTGTTGTTTATAGCAGAATGTATTTAGCAGTTCATTACCCAAGTGATATAGTTGTAGGTTTAATTGCTGGATTTATTGCCGCTATTATTGTAAATTTCATTATTCGTAAATATTTTTTAAAAACTGCATGAGTAAGTTTAAAATATTTTTTGGGTTTATTGTTTTATTAAATAGTTTTGCTTTTTCTCAAATCCCAAATTCTGATATTTGGCTATTTAAATTACAAAAACAAAACAATGTGTTAATTGCCGAAATGCCCGTTAACATTACTAATAGATCGGGTTATGATAATCAACCAAGCTTTAGTAAGGATGAAAAATCAATATATTTTACTTCAATTCGTAACGATAAACAAGCTGATATATATTTATATAATATTAAATCTAAAAAAACAATCCAAATTACAAAAACCCAAGAAAGCGAATACAGTCCACAACTAATTAATAATATAATTAATTGTGTTGTTGTTAAAAAAGATAGTAGCCAACATTTAATGGAAATAGATGCTATAACGGGTAAATTTATTAAAGAATATGTTATAGATTCGGTAGGGTATTACCATTGGATTAACAAAGATACAGCGCTGATATATAAATTAACTCAACCACACAGTTTGCAACTTTACAACTCAAAAAACAATAATTTAGAATTTATTGCTTTTAATCCGATACGCAGTTTTAATAAAATAAACAACAAAGAATTTATTTATGGCATAAAAGATTCTTTAAAATTGTTTTTTTATATTTATAATATTCAAATTAAAAAATCAACTTTATATTGTGTTTATCCTAGCATAAATGAAGATTTTATATGGCATAAAGAATTTGGATTACTTATGTCAGAAAATTCAAAAATATTAAGATACGATAATGATAAAAAAACATGGAATACATTTGTTGATTTAACAAGTTTTTCATTAAAAAACATTACACGATTTTATTTTGATGATAAGAATAAAAAATTAATTTTAGTAAATAATATAAAATGATTTATGAATTAATTGATGGGAATTATACATATAGCAACAATAAAAAACTGCTACAAATAAATAACATACATCTTTTTTTGAGTACTAAAAGTTATTGGGCTCAAAATATAACTTTAGATAAAGTAAATCAATCAATTAAAGGAAGTTTATGTTATGGCATATATTATTTAAATGAGCAAATTGCTTTTGCTAGAGTAATTACAGATAAAACTACTTTTGCCTATTTAGCTGATGTCTTTGTTATAGAAAATTTCAGAGGAAAAGGTATTTCAAAAAAATTTATTGAATTTATATTAAAAGATAAGCAACTTGCAAATCTTAGAAAATTTATGTTAGCAACTAAAGACGCGCATATTTTATATTTAAAATTTGGTTTTGAACCTTTAAAAAACCCAGAAATTTACATGGAACTTAAGCCTATTGAGAACAATAATTTATGATATTGTTTGTTTTAATATGGTTTGCTTTTATTTTTGTTATTTATAAAAATTCATTCTTTGGGTTATTCCAATTAAATCAAATTTCTAAAAAAACCGTTGCTGTATTATTTTTTTTAAAAGGCTTAGGTGTTGTTGCTTTTTATGTACTTTATCAATATTACTATGGCGATATTTTAAGCTTTGACAGTGGTGTGTTTTTTACAGAAAGTAAAACGTTAAATAATATTGCCTACGACAATTTTGGCGCATATTTAAAAACAATACTAGGATTACAAGATAATTATAATGATAATTATATTTATGAACATTTAATTAAACCAACACGTAATTGGCAAGATGGAAGAATAGAAAAATATTTTTTTAATGATAACAGAACAGTAATAAGAGTTAACTCAATATTACATTTTATATCGTTTAATAACTATTTAATTTTAGCTCTTTATAATTGTTTTATTGGATTTATAGGATCAATTTTTATTTATAAAGGTTTTGAGTTTTTAATACTTAAGCATAAAAAGCATTTTTTATTTTTTATTTGTTTATTGCCTTCAATTTGGCTTCATTCAGCCGCAGTATTAAAAGAACCTTTAGTTTTAGGCGTAATAGGAATTTCAATTTATTTATTACATTTAATTTTAATACAACGCATTAATAAAAGTATTTATTACATATTTTTTATTTTATTATTAATACTTTCATTTTACTTAAAGCCTTTTATTACTCTGCCAATTATTTTATTTACAGCAATTGCTTTTTGGTTGCAATCAAAACCAAGTTTTAAGTTTAAACAGTTATTTTTTATTTCAATTTTTTTACTTGGTTTATTTACATTAAATTTTAGTTTCATTATTTTTAAAAACAAATCGTGTTATAACATACTATTAGATAAACAAAAAACATTTTTAGATGCAGCAACCGGAGGAATTTTTTTATTGGACTCTACAAAATTTGTACGGTTAAATTATGATACTACATTAGTAAATAAAGTACAAAATAAATTTAATGTATATACAATTAAAAATAATGTTCCATATATATTTTGGGAACATACTCATCAAAAAGATACTTTGTTTTGCTCATCAAACAGTGATACGGCTTCACAATACTCATTGGTGTACATGGTTCCAAAAAGTAAATCAAATATAAGTTATCCAACAAAAACATGGCAAATGTTATTGTATTCTATATACTTGCCAATTGCATATCCATTATTTATTAATGCTAAAGGTTTTTTTATGTATATAGTATCCTTAGAAAATTTAATTGTAATACTAATGCTTTTAGTAGCCACTATAGCTTTATTTAAAGTTAAATTTAATTCAAGTTTGTTAATTTACCTTTCTTTAATTTTCTTTTTATTATTTGTAATTGGCATTACAACAGGTAATTTGGGCGCAATAAATAGGTATAGATGTTTATTATTGCCATTTATTAGTTTTGTATTTTTCTATTCAATTTCACTTTTAAAAAGTAACAAATAATTGTATCTTAGAGTCCTCATGAGTCTATTTAGAAAAAAGAGTATAGATGGTATTTTGCAAAATGCAAATTCACAAAATGGTAATTCTTTAGCCAAGCATTTAGGTGTAAAAGATTTAACTGCTTTTGGTATTGCTGCCATTATTGGAGCAGGAATATTTTCTACAATTGGTAAAGCAAGTGCTGATGGTGGGCCAGGAGTTATATTTTTATTTATTTTTACTGCATTAGCTTGTAGTTTTGCTGCATTTGCTTATGCAGAATTTGCTTCGTTATTACCAGTAAGTGGTAGTGCATATACCTACAGTTATGTTGCTTTTGGTGAGTTATTTGCATGGATTATTGGTTGGGCTCTAATTATGGAATATGCTATTGGAAATGTTACTGTTGCATTAAGTTGGAGTGATTATTTTACATCTTTAATTAATAATACTACGCCGTATAGGGTACAAGAATGGTTGTGTTTAGATTACTTTACTGCAAAAGAACATTATATTAAAGTTTTTTCTTTATTAGTTGGAGGTTTATCATTAGAAGAAATACAAGCAAGTGAGCACTCTGGTTTAGTTGAAGGATTTTTAGCATACAGTAATGCGCCTAAACTATTTGGCACTCGTATAATTTTTGATTTACCTGCACTAATTATCAATTTAATTATTACAGTACTTGTGTACCGTGGTATTAAAGAAAGTAGAAATGCAAGTAATATAATGGTTTTAATTAAAATTGCAATTGTAATTTTAGTAATTGTTGTGGGTGCATTTTACATAAATACATCTAACTGGAATCCTTTTTTACCTAATGGAATAGGAGGTTTATTAAAAGGAATAAGTGCTGTTTTTTTTGCATATATTGGATTTGATGCTATAAGTACTACAGCCGAAGAATGTAAAAACCCTCAAAAAGATATGCCAAGAGGAATCTTATATTCTATAATTATTTGTACAATTTTATATGTTGCTATTGCCTTAGTTATTACTGGCATGGTTAAATATAACGAGCTTGCCGTTGGCGACCCCTTAGCTTATGTATTCGAAAAAATTAAAGATTTAAATTGGCTAAGCGGTGTAATTGCTGTAAGTGCAGTAATTGCAATGGCAAGTGTAATGCTTGTTTTTCAACTTGGGCAGCCTCGTATATGGATGAGTATGAGTAGAGATGGTCTTTTACCCCCTGCGTTTTCTAAAATTCATCCCAAATATAAAACACCTTCATTTTCAACTATATTTACAGGCATATTAGTTGCTGTACCTATATTTTTTGTTGATATTAATATGGTTACAGACATTTGTTCGGCAGGAACATTATTTGCTTTTTGTTTAGTGTGTGGTGGGGTATTAAAATTAAGAATGGATCCAAGCGCACCGCCTTCAAAATTTAAAACACCTTATGTAAATTCTCAATTTATCATACCATCATTATTTATTTTGTTTCTTGTTTTAGCATTCACTAAATTTTCTGATACAACACTTTATTATATAAAATGGGAATCGTTAAATGCCTTTTTTATGAAATTGCCTATGTATTCTTTTATTGTTGGTTTTGCAATCATTTCTTTTTTATCGTTTAAACATAAATTTTCATTAATTCCTGTTTTGGGTTTGCTTTGTTGTTTTTACATGTTATCTCAATTAGGGTATAAAAACTGGTTATATTTTACAGTTTGGTTAGCAATAGGATTAATTATTTATTTTTTATACGGTTATCGTAATAGTAAACTAGCAAAAAACTCAACAAATTAAATATGACAGTTTTAATTACTGGCGCAACATCAGGCATTGGTTTAGCATGCGCAAAATTATTTGCAAAAAACAAATATAATATTGTAATAACCGGACGAAGAATAGAAAGACTAAATTCTATTAAAAATCAATTAGAGAAAGAATTTGGAGTTGTTGTTACAAGTTTAAATTTTGATATTCAAAATCAAGTTGAAGTAAAAAATGCAATTAATAATTTAAAAAATAATAACATAAATGTTGATGTTTTAATTAATAATGCTGGATTAGCAGCAGGTTTAAGCACCATTCAAAATGGCGAATTAAAACATTGGGAAAGTATGATAGATACCAATGTTAAAGGTTTACTTTATATTACTAAAGAAATTAGTAATTGGATGATTGAACAAAAAACATTTGGTCATATTATTAATATAGGATCAATAGCTGGTAAAGAAGTTTATCCAAATGGGAATGTGTATTGCGCCACTAAACATGCAGTAGATGCTTTAAATAAAGCTATGCGAATAGATTTATTACCTTATAATATTAAAGTTAGTTCAGTAAACCCAGGTATGGTTGAAACCGAATTTAGCATTGTTAGATTTGATGGCGATATTGATAGAGCAAAAAAAGTATATGAAGGCATTGTGCCTTTAAAACCTGAGGATATTGCAGAAACTGTATTCTGGATTTTTAATAGACCAGCACATGTAAACATTAATGATGTTGTAATAATGCCAACTGCACAAGCTAACTCAACCATTAATATCCGTAAAAACTAATTTGAAACGTAATATTAAATATATTATTTCTTTGTTTTTGCTTTGTTCAACATTGTCAGTTTATTCTTTCCCATTAAAACGTAAACAAAAAAATATAGTTAATAGATTTGGCTTAGGAGCTTTTTATGGGTTTTATAGAATAAACACAAATCACGCAATTAATCCATCTCCCAGAGCCGCTGTGTTGTTTAGTTACAAAACCGAATTTTATTTGGATTTTAGAAAACAAACTTCATTTATGTTTGGTTTAGAATATTTTTATCATGGCTTAAACTTTAATAGTTACTATTTTGAACCCGATTCTATTAAACTATATGATAAATCGTTTTCTTATAAATATAGTTTAACCATTCATGAAATTTGTTTACCAATAGTTTTTAAATATTCTTTTTTATCTGACAAAGAAGCCTTGTTTAGCCCCTATTTTAGCTTAGGATATAACTTTAGATATTTATTGCCCGCTAATAATTTGGTTACTTTAAATGGTAATACTTTAATTAAAGAAAATGTAAAATTAAATTTTAAAAATCCTCTATTTATTAATTCATTAAATAGTGGCTTGCAGTTTAATTTAGGTTTTCAAAAAAATAATCACGAAACTTCTAACTCTGGTTTTTTTGTAGAATTAATGTGTCGTGCTAATTTTTCGCCATATAGTTTTCAAACCAATTACAGCGCAAATTCATTATTTACAAATAATTTACACATTGGTTTAAACTTAGGGCTTAAACTTTAATTATATAATTTTTATATTTCAAATTTATTATATTTGATATATGTCAAAAATTTCAAATATAACTAAATGCCCTTGGTGCAGGTCAGAATTTCTTAATTCAACTATTTCTAACTGCTCTAATTGTGGAGGAACATTAGAGTATCAAAAAGTAATAAATGATATAGGGCCTAAACCCCCATTAGCACCAAGAGATATACCTGCAAAATTTATTAGGCGAATAAAATATACAGGAAACGTTTACACAATGATTGGTATTATTTTTACAGTTCCATTTTTTTGGACAGTTATTTTTCCAATTATTGGAATTATTTTATGGAAAAAAGGACTTAAAGAAGCTAACGAAGAATTAATTCCTTTAAAAGATGGTATTGCAGTTAAAGGAGAAATAACTTCAATTGAATTTGATCGTTCAAAAACAATTAACGGTAAGCATCCATTAGAAGTAACGTTTAGTTTTAATGCAAACGGAAAAACACTAACAGGGCAAGTTGGAAATATTTTTGATCCTATAAATAATATAAAGCAAGTAGGTGATGGTGTTTGGGTTGTTTATATGCCAGAAGATCCTAACTTAAGCAGTGTTTGGCCTCCTTTAAAATAAAGTAAAAAATGGAGTTACTACCTAAAGATAAACACAAAACTTTAAATTATCTAAATAAATAATACAAAATAAAAAGATTAATTAAACTAGGTTAATTTGGAATTTAAATAAAATGAATTAGAATTTAGAAAATAAAAAACAAAGTGCAACTAATAATTAAATATTATAATGGAGCTTTAAAAAACTGTTACGAGGTTATATTAAACGAAAAAGAGAGCAAAATACGCTCTCTTTTTTCATTTTGTAGTCCCAGCAGGACTCGAACCTGCGACCTACGGTTTAGAAAACCGTTGCTCTATCCAGTTGAGCTATGGGACCGCACAAATTATTAAATAAAATTTCTAATAATTAAGTTTGCAAAGATAAAAAATAAAATTAGTATTCCAATTATAATTATTTTAGCACTTTAAACGTTATAAGTAGGTGAAATTATCTATAATTATAGTTAATTATAATGTAAAACATTTCCTTGAGCAATGTTTGTTTTCTGTTTTTAAGTCGCTTAAAGATATTAAGGCAGAAGTATTTCTTGTGGATAATAATTCTGTTGATGGAAGCATTTCCTTATTAAAAGAAAAATTCCCTCAAGTTAAATTAATTGCAAATCAGATAAATACAGGTTTTTCTGTTGCCAACAATCAGGCAATTAAACAAGCAACTGGCGAATATATTTTACTACTTAACCCCGATACAATTGTACAAGAAGATACTTTTGCCAAAACATTAATGTTCATGGATAACCATAATGAAGCAGGAGGTTTAGGAATTAAAATGCTTGATGGTAAAGGAAATTTTTTACCCGAAAGTAAACGTGGTTTGCCAACTCCTGCGGTTGCTTTTTATAAAATATTTGGTTTATCAAAACTCTTCCCAAATTCAAAAAAATTTGGTCAGTATCATTTAACGTATTTAGATAAAAACAAAACACATGAAGTTGCTGTTCTTAGTGGTGCTTTTATGTTAATGCGAAAAACTGTTTTAGATAAAATAGGTTTGTTAGATGAAACTTTTTTTATGTATGGAGAAGATATAGACTTAAGTTATAGAATTACACAGGCAGGGTACAAAAATTATTATTTTGCCGATAGTAGCATTATTCATTATAAAGGCGAAAGCACAAAAAAAAGTAGTGTTAATTATGTAATAGTATTTTATAAAGCAATGGCTATTTTTGCTAATAAACACTTTAGCCAAAGTAACGCCAAATTATTTAATGTACTTATTCATTTAGCAATATACTTACGCGCGCTAATGGCTATTTCTGCACGTTTAATTAAGCAATTGTTTTTTCCGGCTATTGATTTTATAATAATCTTAGCTAACTTGTATTTGTGTAAAAACCTTTACGAAATTAATTTTAAACTTTATCCAAATTTTTATAGCCAAGAAATTATCAATGTTTTTTTTCCATTATACACTTTAATTTGGATGACTTTTACTTATTTTAGTGGGGGTTACGATAGTCCTTTAAAATTAGGAAAATTAATAAGAGGCGTGCTTACTGGTATGGGATTTATTTTAGTAATTTATTCTTTACTTCCAGAGTTTTATCGTTTTTCTAGAGCATTAATTTTAATAGGTTCGCTTACAACTTTATTAATTTATATTTTAACACGTGTATTATATAATGTTATAGGTATTAAAAAATTTAAATGGTTTAACGCAAATACGGTTAATAAAATTGCAATAATTGGTAGCGAAACTGAGTTTGAACGCGTTTATGATTTACTAAAACAAACCAATATTAAAACTAATTTTATTGGTTTTATAAGTAACGAAAATAATGGTGTTAAAAACAAAAACTATATTGGCCATTTTCATCAAATAAGCGAAGTTATTGATATACATGGTATAACTGAAATAATTTTTTGTGCAAAAGATATTTCATCAAAAAATATAATTGATCATATGGTAACTTTAGTAACTAAGGGCGTTGAATTTAAAATTGCTCCTCCACAAAGTTTAAGTATAATTGGCAGTAATAGTATTGATACTGCTGGTGATTTATATATAATTGATATTAATAATATTGGTAGGCCAGAAAATAAACGCGCAAAAAGATTATTAGATATTTCAGTATCGCTTATTTTACTTTTGTTTTTTTGGATTTTTATTTTTGTTCAAAACAATAAATTAAATTTTATTAAAAATTGTTTTTTAGTTTTATTTGGTTCATATACTTGGATAGGTTTTGGTAAACTCAATCGTAAAGATTTGCCTTCAATAAAACCATCAGTTTTATTACCTATAGATGATAATAATAAAAATAATTTAGTTAATAATTATAATACTCAATTTTTTAATTACGCAAAAGATTATCAAATCAACACAGATATTAAATATCTTATAAAAAATATTAAATATTTAGGCAATTAAAGCCATAAAAACCAAACAAAGCAAGTTTAAATTACTGTTTTAAAAAATAAATTTGCTAATTTTAAACAATATTATTCGCAATGAAATACAATCAAATTCACACCAGTTTATTTATTGATAGTCGTCAAAAATTTAAATCGTTATTAAAGCCAAATTCTATTGCAATTTTTGTAAGTAACGATATTATGCCTACAAATGCAGATGGAAGTATGGGTTTTAGGCAAAATTCTGATTTATTTTATTTAAGCGGGATAGACCAAGAAGATACAATCTTAATGATTTATCCTGATGTAAAAGATGGTAAACATAAAGAAGTGTTGTTTATTAAAGAAACAAGTGAGATAATTGCAATTTGGGAAGGGGCAAAACTTACTAAAGATCAAGCTAGGCAAGTAAGTGGCATAGAGCATATATATTGGCACCACGAATTTGAAAAAGTTTCAAAAGCATTTTTTTATCAAGCCGAAAATATTTATTTAAACGCAAACGAACACACAAGGCAATATATAGAAACCGAAACTGCCGAAAAAAGATTTAACAAAAACATTATTGCTAAGTATCCTTTGCATAATATACAGCGTTCGGCACCTATTATGCATAAAATTAGAGCTGTAAAAAGCACTTATGAAATAGAACTAATACAACAAGCTTGCGATATTACAGAAAAAGGATTTAGAAGATTACTAAATTACATTAAACCCGGAGTTTGGGAATATGAAATTGAAGCAGAATTAATACATGAATTTATAAAAAATCGCTCTCAGGGTTTTGCATACAGCCCTATTATTGCAAGCGGAGCAAATGCTTGTGTTTTACATTATGTTGAAAACAATAAACAATGTAAAGATGGCGATGTTATTTTATTAGATACAGCTGCTGAATATGCAAATTATGCAAGCGATTTAACACGATGCTTGCCAGTTAATGGAAAATTTACAAAACGTCAAAAAGAGGTTTACAATGCAGTTTTACATGTAATGAAAGAAGCAACTAAAATGCTTTTACCAGGTAATACTTTTGAAAAATATAATAAAGCTGTAGGTGAATTAATGACGGAGCAGTTATTAAAATTAAACTTATTAAAACCTGAAGACGTAAAAAACCAAAATCCAAATTGGCCCGCATTTAAAAAATATTTTATGCATGGTACCAGTCATTTTTTAGGGTTAGATGTGCATGATGTTGGTTTCTTTCATGAGCCTATGCAAGCAGGCAACGTGTTTACTGTTGAACCAGGAATTTATATTCCTCAAGAAAACCTAGGTATAAGATTAGAAAATAATATTTTAATTACAACTACAGGGCAGTTAGATTTAATGAAAAACATCCCTCTAGAGGCTGATGAAATTGAAGCATTAATGAATAAATAGTGCTAAAACAATGCATATTTAAGAAAGATGTTGTAACTTTTTTTGACCAAGGAAAAGGTAGAGTAGTAGTGTTACTGCATGGTTTCCTAGGTTCACACCAAATTTGGAAAGATACAATCTCTTATTTGAGTAAAAACTATAGAGTAATTGCAATTGATTTACCTGGCCATGGCAATACTGCCAATTATGGGTACGCTCATAGTATGGATTTAATGGCAAATTGTGTTAAAACAGTTTTAGATTATTTACGATTAAAAAAAGTAGTTATAATTGGCCATAGTATGGGTGGTTATGCAGCTTTAGCTTTTGCAGATTTATACCCCGATACTTTAAAAGGATTGTGTTTATATCATAGTACCGCTTATGCAGATAGCTCAGAGAAAAAAAAAGACAGGTTACGTGCAATAGAACTTGTTAAAAAAAGCAGAACTGTTTATACAAAAGAAACGATCAAAAATTTATTTGCTAAAAAAAATTTAAAATACCTTAAAAACGAAATTGCGTTTGCCACTAAAATAGCAAAATCTACAAACAAAAAAGGCATTGTTGCCTCATTAAGAGGAATGAAAGACAGGCCAAGCAGAGATTTAATTTTAGGTTTAGTTACATATCCAATTATGATGGTAATTGGAGAACATGATAATGTTTTAAATCCACAAAATTTATTTGAGCAAAGTAAATTATTAAAAAATCCAACAATAATGTATTTAGAGCATGATGGACATTTTGGTTTTTTAGAATCTCCAATGGTTAGTCATTTAGCGCTTAAAAAATTTTTACGAAAGTGTTTTTAAACAATAATTAAGTTTCTAATTGAATTTAGATTTTTTAACAAAATAGATGTTGCAACATTAAATGTTATAACATACATTTGTATCATCAAAAATAAATAAAACAAAAAATTATGAAAAAAATAGTATTAGGTGTAGCTACAATCTTAGCATTAAACACAACAGCACAAGTTAATTGGAAATTAGATAATTCTCATTCTAAATTAGGATTTAGTGTTACGCATATGATGGTTAGCGAAACAGAAGGAAAATTTAAAATTTATCAAGGTACTGCTTCTACAAAAAGCGATATTGATTTTACAGATGCTAAAATTGAATTTTCGGCAGATGTAAATTCTATAAACACTGAAGATGAAAAAAGAGATGCGCATTTAAAAAGCCCAGATTTTTTTGACGCAGCAAAATATCCTACAATTACTTTTAAGGCTACAAGTATGAAACCCGTTACTAAAGGTAAAACAATTTATAATTTAGAAGGTGAATTAACAATGCATGGTGTTACTAAAACTGTTAAATTACAAGCTATCGGGGCTACTAAAACAGTAAAAGATCCTTATGGCAATATTAAATATGGTTTTAAAGTATTAGGAAAATTAAGCCGTAAAGATTTTGGTTTAACTTGGAATGCTGCGCTAGAAGCTGGTGGTGTTGCGGTTAGCGATGAGGTTAAATTAGATTTAAATATTGAACTAAATCGAGAAAAATAAAAAATTTAATGTAAGGTTTAAAAAATAAAGAGGTGTTGCAAAATACCTCTTTTTAATTTAATTTAGTATTAATAATGAAGTTAGAAGAAGCTATACAACAAAAAATTTTTAAATCGCCTCAACAAAAATTAATAATTAATTTAATTTACACACACCATTGGCTAGATGGTCTGTATACTGATTTTTTTAAAGGGAAAGAGATAACCTTACAACAGTTTAATGTGTTAAGAATTTTAAGAGGGCAATACCCCAATTACTCTAACTTAAAATTAATTAAAGAGCGCATGTTAGATAGAATGAGCGATACATCTCGAATTATTGATAAGCTTGTAGCTAAACAATACGTTGAACGAAAAAATTGCCCAGTTGATAGAAGACAAATTCATTTATTAATTACAAAAAAAGGCTTAGAGTTGTTAAATGAACTCGATTTTATTGATGATGAAAGCACATTAATGTGCAAAAATTTAACAAAAAAAGAAGTACAAGACCTCAATAATTTATTGGATAAAATGCGTCAATAATACTTTGTTTTAACCAACATTAATAAGTATTTTTGTATCGCTTAATTTTTTAATAAAAGCGTAAATTAATTGTGGTAAAACATTGGTACAAAATAGTTGCAACTTTATTTATTTTATATACAATTTTTGCCGGATTATTAAGCCCTGTTCCCCGTCTTGATATTTTAAACGAAACCATCAGAAATTTATTTTACCATGTGCCAATTTGGTTTGCTTTAATTTTTATGATGTTTTTTTCTTTAGTTTATAGCTTAATTGCCTTGCGTAACAATAAAATAGAATCTGACATTAAAGCTAAAGATGCCGCTTTAGTTGGATTTTTTATGGCATTACCAGGAATTGCTACAGGTTGTTTATGGGCTAAATTTACTTGGGGTACTTGGTGGACTTTTGAAGACCCAAAATTAAACGGTGTAGCAGTTAGTGTTTTAATTTATGCTGCTTATTTTATTTTAAGAAGCAGTGTAGATGATGAGCAAAAACGATTAAAATTAGCTGCCGTTTACAATGTATTTGCATTTGTAATGATGATGGTTTTTATAATGGTATTACCACGCATTCAAGATTCTTTACACCCAGGTAATGGCGGAAACCCTGCTTTTGCAAAATATGATTTAGATAGCAACATGCGATTAGTATTTTACCCTGCAGTTATAGGTTGGGTGCTTTTTAGCTATTGGCTTTATAAAATTGTAAACTCATTATCAAACATTCAATATAAAATTTCAAATGAATAAATTTATAAGCACATTAATTTGTTTTTTAGTTTTTAATTTATCTTTTGCTCAAAGTCAATCTGGCCCACAAATGGCCGATGCGTTTAGAGAGAATGGAAAAATTTATGTGGTTATTGCTGTAATTGCTATAATTTTTGTTTCAATTATTGCTTTTTTAATTTATATCGAAAGAAAAATTAAAAACATTAATGATAAAGTAAATAAGAAATCTTAATTATTTTTTTAAAATGAAAAAATTACATATCATCGGTTTATTAATTATTGCTATTGCAATTGGCGTAATTTTTATTTCCTTAAATAACACAAGCAGTTATGCCGATTTTTCAAAAGCTGCAAGTAGCCCCGAAGATGAATTTCATGTTGTTGGTAAGTTAGATAAAACGCAACCTCAAATTTACGACCCACAAGTAAACCCCGATGAATTTACATTTAGTATGACCGATAACAAAGGTTTAACTAAACAAGTTGTATTACATAAAAGTAAACCACAAGATTTTGAAAAAAGCGAACAAATAGTTTTAATTGGAAAAATGCAATCGGATGTTTTTCACGCAAATGATATATTAATGAAGTGTCCAAGTAAATACAACGAAGCACAAAATCAAGTAAACTAAAAGTGGATACTATTAAATACATTGGAGAACGTGTTTTAATCGGGCAATTAGGTCATGGGTTTGTTATTCTTTCTTTTGTAGCAGCCTTTTTAGCATTTATTAGTTTTTATCTAGCAAACAAAAATAATACCTTATTAAATTTTGCAAGATTAGCTTTTAAAACACATTCTATTGCGGTTGTAGGAATAATTGTTGTGTTATTTATAATGCTTTTAAACCATTATTTTGAGTACCAATATGTCTTTCAACATAGCAACCGCGAAATGGATATGAAATACATACTTTCATGTTTTTGGGAAGGACAAGAAGGTAGTTTTTTATTATGGACGTTTTGGAATGTTGTATTAGGTTTAATTTTAAATAAACAACTTAAAAATTCAGAATGGGAAGCTCCTGTATTAATGATTTTTGCTTTGGTGCAAGTTTTTTTAGCAAGTATGCTTTTAGGAATTTACATTGGAGATTATAAAATTGGCAGTAATCCTTTTTTATTATTACGTGAGCATCAAGATTATTTTAATATTCCTGTTTTACAAAATCCAGATTATGTTTCAAAATTACAAGGCCGTGGTTTAAACCCTTTATTAATGAACTATTGGATGACAATTCATCCACCAACATTGTTTTTAGGATTTTCTTCAACTCTTGTTCCTTTTGCTTTTGCGGTTGCTGCATTATATAATAAACAATACCAAACTTGGCAAAAGATTGCTTTACCATGGACTTTCTTTAGCGTTTTAGTTTTAGGAATTGGTATTTTAATGGGTGGCGCTTGGGCTTATGAAGCGTTAAGTTTTGGAGGTTTTTGGGCTTGGGATCCTGTAGAAAATTCATCTCTTGTGCCTTGGTTGGTAATAGTTGCTGCAGGCCATACCATGATTATTAATAAAAATAAAGGCGGAAGTTTATTTACTACGCATTTTTTATCTATAACTTCTTTCTTATTGGTTTTATATTCAACCTTTTTAACCCGAAGCGGTGTGTTAGGTAACGCATCTGTGCACGCTTTTACAGATTTAGGAATGACAGGGCAATTAGTTTTATATGTTCTAACATTTGTGTTTATAAGTGTAGCTTTATTATTAAATAATTCGTTGTTAAAAGTTACTTATGTTGTTATTTCTCTGTTATTATGGTTTGCTACATTTTTATATGGTTATAAAAAAATAATGTTAGGTGTTTGGGGAGCTACATCAATTGGTTTAACTGTATTTGCTTATTACAAATATTTCCCTAAAGAAAAAGATGAAGAGGAACTGTACTCGCGTGAGTTTTGGATGTTTGTAGGTTCTATTTTATTTTTATTAACCTCTTTAATCATAACTTATTTTACATCAGTTCCTGTAATAAATAAATTGTTTGGAACCGACAAAGCTCCGCCAAAACCTTTTGTTTACAACGAGTGGATGCTTCCTTTTACAGTACTATTAATGATTTTAATTGCCGCTACTCAGTTTTTAAAATACAAAAAAACTAACGCAAAAGATTTTTATAAAAGACTTTTAAAAACATTTGCAATTTCTTTACTATTTGGATTAGCTTGTTGTATCCCTTTATATTTTATAAATAATACAAACGAAATTTCTAATTACAATTTAATTTTTTACACGCTACTTTTTACAACTTCATTGTTTTGTGTTTTTGCAAATATCGATTATTGGGTAATTGTATTAAAAGGTAAAACAAAAAAAGCAGGCGCAAGCATTGCTCATATTGGTTTTGCATTAATTATTTTAGGCGCATTAATATCTACCAGTAAAAAAGTTACCTTATCTAAAAATACATCAAACCAAAAATTAAGCACATTAGGTAGTGATTTTGATGACCGTAAAAGTATTTTATTAAAACAAGGCGATACTTTGCCAATGGGCCCATATTTAGTGGCTTATAAGGGTAAAAGAAAAGAAGGAATTAATTACATGTTTGATGTAGAGTATTTTAAACTAGGGAAAGATAATAAACCAGAATATGAGTTTACACTTTCTCCACGCGTACAAGATAATCCAAGAATGGGGCGTTCGCCTGAGCCTGATACTAAACATTATTTAAATAGAGATGTGTACACCCATGTTACATACGGTGTTATGGAAATGGATACAACAAAAACATTTTTAAATGGATACAGTGATGCTAAAAATTATGTTGGCCATGTTGGAGATACTATAATTGCAAGTAATGCATTGGTTGTAATTGATAGTATAAGAGCAAATAAAACGCAAGAAGAATATTTAAAAAATGATTCAACACTAATAGTAACTGCAGTTTTAAAAGCAATAACATCACAATCAAAAATTTATTATGCCCACCCAGAATATATAATTAAAAACAATGTTGTTATCCCTAAAGAAGATACTATTTCTGCATTGGGTTTAAAATTTGTTTTTTGGAAAATTAACCCACAAGAAGGTAGTGTTGAAATAACATTAAGCGAAAAAAATTCAAACACAAAAGATTTTATTGTTATGGAAGCTTATTTATTTCCACACATTAACATACTTTGGATAGGTTGTATAATTATGGCAATTGGTACTGGAATTGCTGTTAGAGAAAGACTGAAGGTTTTAAAAACATAGTTTATTAAAACAATACAAAATAATAATATTGTAATTATTGGGTGTGGTAATTTGGCTTACCATATTGCTGAGAAATTAAATACGCTTAACCAATTTAAAATTTGTGTAGTTAACCATAAACCCAATAAAAATTTAAATTACTTTAAAAAATTAAATTGTGAAATTTATACTTCATTAAATAAAATACCTACAAATGCAAGTTTGTATATTATTAGTGTAAAAGATTCTGCAATTGATTTAGTAGCAAAAAAATTAACTACTATAGCTGCTAAAGAGCTAGTTGTACATACATCTGGAAGTGTAAATTTAAATGTTTTAACTAAATACAATTTAAACTCGGGTGTGTTTTACCCTTTACAGTCGTTTTCTTTTAACACAAGTGTTGATTGGGAAAATACACCACTTTTAATTGAAGGAAAAACAAATAATGAAAAGAAAAAACTTAATTTATTTGCTAAATTATTTTCAAATAATGTTTTAAACTGTACAAGTATGCAGCGTTTAAATTATCATTTAAATGCTGTAATTGTAAATAACTTTACAAACGCATTATATACTCTTAGCGAATCAAATTGCACTAACAATAAATTAAAATTTAAATTATTATTTCCAATAATAGAAACTACCTTGAGTAAATTAAAAGAAAACGGCGCATTAGCATCACAAACTGGCCCTGCAAAAAGAAATGACTTAGTTGTGATAAAAAAACATTTAAAATTACTTAAGTCAAATTCTATCGAATATAAAACATATAAGTTACTTACTCAATTAATAAAAAATCAACATGCTTAATTTTAAACAAAAACTTACAAAAATTACAACTTTAATGTTTGATATTGATGGTGTTTTAACCGATGGTAAAGTTTTTGTTTTTGAAAATGGCGATTTTGTAAGAAATATGAATAGTAAAGATGGTTATGCTATACATTTAGCCGTTAAAAAAAATTATCGTCTTGTAATTATTAGTGGTGGTAATAATGTGGGTATAAAAAATGCTTTAATAAAAGCTGGAGTAAAAGATATTTTTATTAATCAACACGATAAATTGCAATGTTATAAAGATTATATAACTACAAATAATTTACTTGATGAAGAAATAGTTTATATGGGCGACGATTTACCAGATTGGGAAGTAATGAATAAAGTAGGGTTAGCTGTTTGTCCAAACGATGCCGCAACCGAAATAAAAGCTATTTCACAATACGTATCAAACAAAAATGGAGGAGAGGGTTGCGTAAGAGATATTATTGAACAGGTTTTACGCGTTCAAAACAATTGGGAAATTATAAACTGGTAAATATTTAATAAAAAAACCGATTAAAATTTTAATCGGTTTTCTTTTTTCTTGTAGCCCGTACGGGAATCGAACCCGTGTTTCGTCCGTGAAAGGGACGCGTCCTAACCCCTAGACGAACGGGCCATTTGTTAAAATGGAGTGCAAATTTACTATTTTTTTAATTAATTACAAATTATTTTTGAAATAATTAATTTAAACTAAATGCTAATGTTTTATTGAGTTTTTAATTATAACCCAATATCGACCTAACTTGTAATAGTTTTTGATTTGCCATTTCGGCTGCTTTAGCTTCGCCAACTTTTAAAATATCTTCTAATTCGTTAGGTTTAGTCATAAGCCTTTCATATTCAGTTCGTTCGTTTTTGTATTTTTCTAAAATTAACTCAAAAATTGCATTTTTTACATGCCCATAGCCATAACCACCGTTTAAATAATTTTGGCGCATTTGGCTGGTTTGTTCTGAGTTTGCAATAACTTTATAAATTGCAAAAGCATTGCAAGTATCAGGGTTTTTAGGTTCTTCTAAAGGTGTGCTATCTGTTACTATACTGCTAACTACTTTTTTTAATTCTTTTTCGGGTAAAAATAAATTAATAAAATTGTTTTGTGATTTGCTCATTTTACCACCATTTGTTCCAGGTATAATCATTACATTTTCATCAATACTTCCTTTTGGAATTACAAACACCTCTTTTCCTGCTTTGTAATTAAAGGCTTTTGCAATGTCGGCTGTAATTTCTAAATGCTGTAATTGATCTTTACCAACTGGTACAATTTCTGCATCATACAATAAAATATCGGCAGCCATTAAAACTGGGTAGGTAAACAAACCTGCATTTACATCACTTAATCTATCGCTTTTATCTTTAAACGAATGTGCATTTGCAAGCATAGGATAGGGAGTGTAGCAGTTTAAATACCAAGTTAACTCTGTTACTTGTGGTACACGGCTTTGGCGGTAAAATATTGTTTTATTTACATCTAAACCAAAAGCTAACCATGTTGCAGCAACCGCATTTGTGCTTGATTTTAATAATTCAGAATCTTTTATTGAAGTTAAGCTATGTAAATCGGCAATAAAAAATAAACTTTCAGTATTAGCTTGTTTGCTTTGTTGTATAGCAGGAACTATAGCACCCAATATGTTACCTAAATGTGGAATATTGGTACTTTGTATGCCTGTTAAAATGCGTGCCATTTTTATAATTTAATTGTTTGAGATCTATCTGGCCCAACAGATACAATGCTTACAGGGGTTGATGTTGCTTTTTCAATAAAAGAAACATAATCTTTTAACTCTATTGGTAATTTATCTTTACTATCAATTTTTGTTAAGTCGCAATTCCAACCTTTTAACGTTGTAGTTATAGGTTTTACATATTGTGGCTCAATATTATAAGGTAAATAATCAATTACCTGTCCATTATAACTGTAATGTGTACAAACTTCAATGTTTTCAAAATCACTTAAAACATCTGCTTTCATCATCATTAATTCAGTTACACCATTTATCATAATGGCATATTTTAAAGCTGGTAAATCTAACCAACCTGTTCTGCGCGAACGGCCTGTTGTACTTCCAAATTCTCTACCAATTTGACGTATTTTTTCGCCAACTTCATTATCTAATTCAGTAGGAAATGGGCCACTACCAACGCGTGTGCAGTAAGCTTTAAAAATTCCAATTACATTACCAATTCGGTTAGGAGCAATTCCTAAACCATTACATGCTCCAGCGCAAATAGTATTGCTACTTGTAACAAAAGGGTATGAACCAAAATCAACATCTAACAAACTTCCTTGAGCGCCTTCGGCCAAAACTTTTTTACCATTTATTACTGCATTATTAATGTAATGTTCTGTATCAATAAATTGTAATTGTTTTAGCGTTTCAATAGCTTCAAACCAAGCGGGTTCAAGTTCTGCTAAATTGTATTCGTAATGATAAAAAGAAAGTAATTGTTTATGTTTATCAACTAACGTGTTGTATTTTTCTTTAAATTCATTTGTTTCAATATCACCTATACGTAAGCCATTACGCCCAGTTTTATCCATATATGTTGGGCCAATTCCTTTTAATGTAGAGCCAATTTTATTTTTGCCTTTTGAAGCTTCACTTGCAGCATCAATTAAGCGATGGGTTGGTAAAATTAAATGCGCACGTTTACTAATTACTAACTTTGTAGTAACATCAACACCAAGTGCTTTTAAAGCATCAATTTCTTTTTTAAAAATAACGGGGTCTATTACAACGCCATTACCAACAACATTTATTGCTGTTGGATGAAAAATGCCACTTGGTATGGTATGTAACACATGCTTAATGCCGTTAAATTCTAAGGTATGCCCTGCATTAGGCCCACCTTGAAAACGAGCAATTATATCATAATTTGGAGTTAATACATCTACAATTTTGCCTTTTCCTTCATCGCCCCATTGTAAACCTAAAAGTACATCTGCTTTGTTCATTTTTTAGTAAAATTTAAGGCTATAAAGTTATCATAAATTAAAGCGTAATAAAGTTATGTTATTAACTATTTATACAAATTTTTTATGTTTTTATCTCTTTTTAAAGCCTAAACAAAATATTATTGGCTTATATTCGTTAATTGTTTTTACTATTAGCTTGAAGTGTTTGTTTAATAAACAATTTTTTAAAATATTACTTTTTAGTTTTAGTTTTTTGTGTTGCAGCCATTTTTATACACAATCAACTTATGTAACTGGTATTGTTAAGGGCTTAGATGGCGAACCATTACCAAATATTTTAGTTTTTGAAAAAAGTAACGAAAAAAATTATACAGAATCCGATTCGTTAGGCGAATACAAACTTAATTTACCTATAAACAGCACTGTAACTATTGTTTTTTACAGCGTAAACTTTGATAAATACAATAAACAATTAATTACTACACAAAAACCATTATACCTTAGTCCTGTTTTAAATTTTAAAAATCAGTTAGTAGAAGTAGAAGTGCAAGACTTAAGCTCTAGAGGAAGTAGTAGCACGTATTTAGAACCTAAAAATTTTAACCAATTGCCTACCTTAACAGGCAATATTGAAGATTTAATAAAAACGCAGGTAGGTGTTAGTTCTAATAACGAACTAAGCAGTGGTTATTCGGTTAGAGGGGGTAACTACGACGAAAATTTAGTTTATGTTAATGATATTGAAGTGTATCGCCCGTTTTTAGTTAGAAGCGGACAACAAGAAGGTTTAAGTTTTGCAAACCCTGCAATGGTTCAAAAAATTAATTTTAGCAGTGGTGGCTTTGAAGCTAAATATGGCGATAAATTAAGCAGTGTTTTAGATATAACTTATAAACGCCCTTTAAAATATGGAGGTTCGGCAAGTGCAAGTTTTTTAGGTGGAAATATACAATTAGAAGGTATATCAAATAATAGATTAGTGGCATGGGCAATAGGCGCAAGGTATAGAACCCTATCTTACATTTTAAAAACATTTGATACTAAAGGAGAGTATCGCCCAAATGCTGGCGATATACAAAGTTTTTTTACGTTTAAAATTAATCCTAAATGGAGTGTTGAGTGGTTAACAAACGTTTCAACTAACAGGTATTTAGTTATACCTGCAAGTAGGCAAACTAATTTTGGAACAGCTAAACAAGCTTTACGTTTTACTGTTTATTTTGATGGACAAGAATTAATGAGTTATTTAACCGGCATGACGGGAGTTTCGGCAATTTATAAACCCACAACAAAAACTCAACTTAAATTTATTTCATCTGCATACCATGCAAAAGAACAAGAAATATTTACTGTGCAAGGGCAATATTATATTGATGAGTTAGAAGCAGATTTTGGAAAACCAACTTTTGGCCAAGTTGCATTTAACAGAGGGGTTGGTACTTTTATTAATAATGGCCGAAATTACTTAACATCAACAGTTGTAAATTTTGAACATAAAGGCAAGCATCAAATTAATCAAAAAAGTGATATTTTATGGGGTGCACGAGCACAGCAAGAAATTATAGACGATAAGTTAAGCGAATGGAAAACAGTTGATTCTGCCGGATTTATTTTACCATATAGCCCTAATGCAATTACTTTAGAAGATGTTTTTAAAACTAAAACAACATTAATTAGTCAACGTTTTCAAGGCTATGTACAATACAATTTACAAAAACAATTAGCCGATAGTTCTGAAATTATTTTAACAGCAGGCATCCGTTCAAATTATTGGACGCTTAATAACCAAATGGTAACATCGCCACGTGTTACATTTGCAATAAAACCTAATTGGAAAAGAGATTGGCTTTTTAAATTAAGCAGTGGTTTTTATTATCAGCCACCTTTTTACCGCGAGTTAAGAAATATAAATGGTGTTGTAAATACAAACGTAAAAGCACAACAAAGTTTTCATGTTGTTTTAAGCAGCGATTATAATTTTAAAATGTGGAACAGAGGGTTTAAATTAATAATGGCAAGTTATTATAAATATTTAACGCAATTAATTCCATACGAAATTGATAATGTTAGAATTAGATATTTTGCAAATAATAACGCTAAAGGTTATGTTGTAGGTAGCGATTTTAGAATAAATGGTGAATTTGTGCCAGGTGTAGAAAGTTGGGCAAGTTTAGGCCTTTTAAGAACGTATGAAAAAAGCCCAGATAACATACATTATAACTATTATAATAAAGATGGCGAAGAAATTATTAAAGGATTTACATTTGATCAAACCAAAACCGATAGTGTAAAAATAGACCCAGGATTTATTCCTCGTCCAACAGACCAATTGGTAACTTTTGGTTTATTTTTTCAAGATTATTTTCCTAAGTGGCCACAATTTAAATTTAATTTAAATTTACAGTTTGGAAGCGGCTTACCTTTTGGTCCTCCTACTCATAAACGTTGGGAACAAGTAAGGCGCATGCCTCCATACCGAAGAGTTGACGCAGGGTTTGCTTACAATGTATTAAAACAAAATAGAGAAATAAAACGAAAAAATGTTTTTAATAATTTAAAAGACATGTGGTTGTTTTTAGAAGTATTTAATTTGTTACAAATACAAAATACTGTATCTTACACTTGGGTAACAGATGTTACAGGAAATAGGTATGCCATACCCAATTATTTAACTAATAGACAAATTAATTTACGATTACAAATAAGTTTCTAAAATAAATTATACTTTTGATAAAAAATTATTATGAAAATTTCTAAAAATAAAGTTGTTGCAGTTAATTACTACTTAACAGGAAGCAGAGATAACCAAGCTGAAGAATTAATTGAACAAACAACACCAGAACAACCATTTGCTTTTATTTACGGACATGCAGGTGTATTACCAGATTTTGAAATGCATTTAGCAGATAAAGTAAAAGGCGATAAATTTGATTTTAGAATTGGTGCAGCAAAAGCATACGGCAATTATGAAAATGATTATGTTACAAAATTAGAAAAATCTATTTTTATAATAGATGGCAAATTTGATAGTAATCGTATTAAAGTTGGCGAAGATGTAGAAATGAACGACCAAGATGGAAACAGATTAGTAGGGCATGTATTAGAAATTACAGACACACATGTAGAAATGGATTTTAACCACCCTTTAGCTGGTTATGATTTACACTTTATTGGCGAAGTTTTAGATGTGCGTGAATCAACTCAAGAAGAATTAGATCATGGGCATGTTCATGGTCCTGGTGGGCACCATCATTAATTTAAACTACCCACTTATACCAAAACAGCATTTTTTTAATAGAATAATTGTTGTTTAATTTTTGTTGCATTAAATTTTGCTTAATTAATTCTATTTGATTTTGATGCAAGTTAATGGCTTTATTAATATTAATGTTTGCTTTTTGTACATACCAAGTTTGGCTCATTAAGTTTGTACTAAATTCATTAATAGGTATTTGTTTTTCTAATGTTGTTGCCTCTTCATTTATTGTGTTAAAGCTTGCTCTAGCATGTGGGTGATCTAAGCCAAGTGCATGCCCAAATTCATGAGGAATTGTGCGTGTGTTTTTACCTGATAATATTTCCTGAATAAAAAGTTTATTTATACAAATTAAAAGCCCTTTAAAATGAGTTTCGGCGGGATTGTTATGTTGTACACTATCACAAATGCAAAGTACAAGTTTATTGTATAATTGACTTAATTTATATTTATACAACACTTTTGTTTCAATTTTAAGTACTAAGTTTTGTTTAGGCAAATTAAATACAGTATAAAGTTGCGATTTTATTACACGATCAAATTCAAACAAATTTATGTTTAAAGAGCTTCTATTAATAATTACTAGCTTTAAACAAATGGTAAATTTCTTTTGGTTTGAATAAGAAATCAATTAGCACTTTTTTTAATTTCAAAACCAAAGTCCATCATCATTTGCAAAGGGTCTTGTCGCATACCTTGCTCAAAAATAAATTGGTATTTACCAGTTTGAGGAAATTTTACATTTTTTTTAATTGGAACGGTTAAATCAAAAATATCACCAGCGCCATTACCTTGCCATTCGCCTTTACTATTAGCTAATACAACCTCCATCGTATCTGTTAATGTTTTTCCATCGGGATATTTTGTTGTTACAAATAAAAAAATATTACTAAAAGGGTAACTATCAGCATGTCTTATCATTAAAGAAATATCATTTAAATTTGAATTATCTGAAATTTCTACATCAAAAATTGCTTTGTCTTTTGCAAACCACTCGTTATCTTTAAAAGTAATGTATTTACTATAAACAACACTTTTATTACATGCACTTAAAATTAAACAGCTAATAAAAATTAAAACGTATTTATTCACTTGGTTTATCATTTGGTTTGTTTGGTTGATTTGGTTTTTGTTGTTGTGGGCGAGGTTTTTGTTGATTTTGATTTTTATTATGCTGTGGCTTGTTTTGACTATTATTTTGAGGGCGTTGTTGATTAGGGTTGGGTTTATTTAAATTATTATTTTGTTGTTTTGGTTTGTTGTGTTGAGGTTTATTTTGAGTATAATTTGATAAAGAGTTATTTTGTTTTTGTTGTTGAGGTTTGTTCGCCTTTTGAGCATTTGGTTTTTTATTGAATTGATTTTTTTGTTTAGGTTTTTTATCAAATCGTGTTAAACTATCTTGCCCAACTACGTTTTCAAAATTTGCTTCAAAAACTTTTTCTTTATTTACAATTACAGGAGCAACTTTAAAATCATCAGGTAAAATTCCTTTTGCATTTGCTTCTAAAGTTTCTTTTACTTGTTCTATTTTTATTGGAATAAAAACATCTGGTTCATCTCTATACGTAAATATCATTGTACGTTTAAAAATATCATTTTTTTGAAAAAAAGCATCTCCGCGTTTAGTTTTTATTCTTTTCCCTTCCATATCAGGAAAATCTTTTAATGCATCAACATAACTATCTAACTCATAGTTTAAACAACATTTTAATTTACCACATTGTCCCGCTAATTTTAAAGGATTTAACGAGAGTTGTTGGTATCTTGCTGCACTTGTACTAACTGTTCTAAAATCTGTTAACCAAGTGCTACAACACAATTCTCTTCCACAAGCGCCAATGCCTCCTAAGCGCGAAGCCTCTTGTCTTGCACCAATTTGTCGCATTTCAATTCTTACACCAAATTCTGATGCTAAAACTTTTATTAATTCTCTAAAATCAACACGTGCTTCGGCGGTGTAATAAAATATTGCTTTAGATTTATCGCCTTGGTATTCCACATCACTTAGCTTCATTTCTAAACCTAGTTTTAAAGCAATTGTTCTTGCTTTAAACATTGTTTCAACTTCTAACGCTTGCGCTTCTTTCCATTTATCAATATCTGTTTGTTTAGCTTTTCGATAAATTTTTTTAAACTCAGTACTATCTAATCCAATATTTCTTTTTTTAAGTTGTAACCTAACTAATTCGCCCGTAACTGAAACAACGCCAATGTCATGACCAGGAGAAGCTTCAACAGCAATTACATCTCCAGTATTTAAACTTAAATTATTAACGTTTTTAAAAAATTCTTTTCTCGAATTTTTAAACCTTACTTCAACTATATCAAATTGAGTTTGACCTCCAGGTAAACTCATATTAGAAAGCCAATCAAAAACATTTAGTTTATTACAACCACTACTTGTTCCGCAACTTCCATTGTTATTACATCCTTTAGGAATTCCATTATTTTCGGTACCACAACCAGTACTACAGCCCATGTTTAAAATCTAAAGCACTAAAGTACAAATTTTTAAGCAGAATTGTTATTAAAAAATACTTGTTTTTAAAATCAATATTTAACACACAAATTACTTTTAATTTGTTTTATCTTTAATTTAATGTTTCGTATTTATTTAACATTTATATTTTTTTCAATTTTTTGCTTTTATAAGGCACAAGATATGATTTATTATATAGATGGAACTAAAGAAGAAACTAAAATATTAGAAATTTACTCGGATAGAATTGTGTATTCAGATTCATTAAACATTGCTTCAGAAGTTGAAACAAAAAACATTGTTTTAATTAAATTTAAAAATAATACTACTCAATTTTTTAATTACCCTGCCGAAAGTTTAAAAACTTATATAAATAAAACGCAACAACAATTTGAGTTTACTAACTCAATAAGTTTTAACGTTGCCGCATTAGCTTTAGGCGATTTAAATTTACATATAGGTAAAAAAATAAAAGATAAAAATGTTGATTTTAATTTTTTTGGAGCTTATAATATTAGCAACAGAGTTACTGTTTTTAACAGCAAATTTACTGCGTTTAATTTTGCCAAGCGTTTAACAGAATTTGGAGCAAGCGTTAATTATAATTTTACTAATAATAATTTATATAAAAAGCGCATTGTATTTGTTGGCATTTTATTTAAGCAAACATATTTTCAGTACAACACAAATTTTGGGAATAATAATACATCTATTGTACAAAATAAATACAAAACAACTTTTGTTAATTCGTTCCTGGTTCAATATGGTTTTAAATATAAACCAACTGAACAATTAGTTTTATCAAGCTCTATTGGCATAGGGGTTGGTGCTTTTCAAAGTTCATTTTATAAAGATTTAATGAATGTAAATAATTATAATAAAAATAACATTAGAGGACAAATGAATTTAAATGTTGGTTATTTATTTAAATGAAATTTAATTTAACTATATATTTAATTTGTTTAAGTTTAACGGTATTTGCCCAAGATAAACTGTTTTTTAAAAACGGAAATTATTTAAGCACAAATATTATTACAATTCATAAAAATCAAATTATTATTTTAGATTCAAATTTATCTCACAAATCAATAAACACAAAAGACTTAATATTATTAGAAACAAAATCAGGAATTATAAAATTATTCAACCCAAAAGATAGCAGCGTGATAAATAAAAATAATCGTTTAAGTAGTTTTGGAGTTGTGTTAAGCGATGTTTTTTTAACGAGATTAACATTATGCTACGAACGGTTTTTTACAAAAAACAAACATTTAGGAGTAGCACTCCCAATTGGGTTTAACTTTATAAATTCCAATAGTAGGTTTATGCATAGGTATATGCCAAATTCCTCAAACAAACAAGCTGAATTTTTATGGAATACAGGCTTAGAGTTAAATTATTATTTAAAAAATAATTCAAATGGTTTGTATCTTGGCCCTAGATTTCGTTATGGTTATTTGTTTTATTCTTTTCCTTATTTAGCAAATAGTTTTCAGTTTCAAATCGGAAAAAGATTTATGAGTACTAATAAAAAATTTAGTCAAAATATTAGTGTTGGCCTTGGAGTATTTAAATTTTTAGAAATGTTTCCTAAAAAGTATTATTTCTCTTCATTTAGTTTAAATTATCGTTTGGCGCTTAATTGGTAACGCTTTTCAAAATCTAAATTACCTTGCAAACCACCACAATGAATTATTAATGTTTTTTCATTGCTGTTTATTTTTTTATTAAGCATTAAATCAATTGCACCATAAAACAATTTTGATGTGTAGATATAATCTAAAGGAATTTGTGTTAAAGATTCAAAATTATGTTTAAATTCTATTAAAGAAGTATTAAATGCAGCATAACCATTAAATGCATAATTATTTAAAATTGTAGAGTGGTTAATTTCAGATTTGTTATTCCATTCATTAATTTTAAGTTTATTAGATTTTAATTCATTTAAATTTTGATTTACATTATCAATTAATTTATTTTCGCCTTTTAAAACAGAAATTCCAATTAATGTTTGTTCATTTTTTAACGATGAATAAATACCTGTAAATGTAGTTGCAGTACCACAAGCACAAAAAATAGTTTTATAAGTTTCGTTTATAGTTGATAGTATTGTTTCGCAACCTTTTATCCCCAAAAAATTATTTCCGCCTTCTGGTATTAAATGATAATTAGGAAACAATTGCATTAAATAATTAATAAAATTTGTTGAAGTTTTATTTTTATAATCTGTTCGGTTTAAGTAATAAATTTTTGCGCCATTTTTTTCAGCAAATAGCAGGGTAGAAGTTGTTGCAAAATCTTGAAGGCCTCTAACACAAATAACACAAGGAATGTTTAATTTATTGCACAAGGCTACGGTTGAATAAATATGATTTGAATTTGCTCCACCAAATGTTATTACTCCCTGAAAATTATTTTTAACTACATATTTTATGTTTTCAATTAATTTAAAAAGTTTATTTCCGCCCCAAAATTCATTAATTAAATCAAGCCTTAGCACATCAAAGTTTAAACCTTTAAAATTTATAGTTTCAATTAATTGGTTTAGGTTATCATATTTGGTTAAAAAAGAAAAGTCGGGCAAATTATCCCGACTTTTTTCATTAAAATTTAAAAACATAAAACTAACCTAAAAGTTGTTTTACTAAAACAGAAACCATTTTATTATCTGCTTTACCTGCTAATGTTTTACTTGCAACACCCATTACTTTCCCCATGTCTGTTGCAGATTTTGCGCCAACTTGTTCAATTATTTTTTGTAGTTCTAATTTAACTTCATCTTCACTTAATTGTTTAGGTAAGTAAGCTTCCATAACTTCTGCTTGAAATAATTCTGCTTCAACTAAATCTGGACGATTTTGTGATGTGTAAATTTCCGCACTTTCCTTGCGTTTTTTAACTTCTTTTTGAATGGCTTTCATTGCACTATCCTCAGTTAAACCTTCGGCCGATGTTTTTAATAATAATACAACAGATTTAATGGCTCTTAACGCTTCTAATTTTTTTGACTCTTTTGCTAACATTGCAGATTTTATGTCGGCATTAATTTTCTCTTCTATATTCATACTAATTATTTTAAACAAAATTAAAAAAAGAAAGCCATTCTAAGTGAATAGAATGGCTTAATTTTTTTAAAAAAAAGGTTAATGAGCAACTGTAAATTTGCCAACACCTAATTTTGTTGTATTATTAAACAATGTGTAAAAATAAACACCATTAGTGTAATTTTCAGTGTTTAAAATAATTTTACCATCATTTATTTTACTTGAAGTAATTGTTTTACCTGTAATGTCAGAAATTGTAACATTAGTAGCTTCGGCAGCTGTAATTGTAATGTTGTTATTTGCTGGGTTAGGATAAGCAACAACATTAGATGCTTTTAAAGAATTAGAGTTAATCCCTGTTGGAATATAGTTTGCATCAACCATTGCTGTAGTTTGTGTGCTTAAGCTTCCTAAGTTAGTTGTAGATGTATTTATAATTAAAATTGGATTTTTAGTTCCAGCCGCAAAATATCTATAGTTTTCTTGTTCAACGGTTCCGTTTAATATCATAGATGATACCGAATAAGTTTGTACAAGTTTTACTCTTATAACGTTTGTGTATGTTTTACCTGGTAATACAAGTGTTCCTGTACCATCTGCGGTTGCGCTTGCAGTTCCAGTAAACGTACCATTATTACTCATTGCTGTAATACTTCCTCCAACAGCAGAACTACTTGTTGTTGTTAAACTCATTGGGTAAACTGCTTCATACGCACCCGATGTATAAGTAATTGTTGCAGGGAGTGAAGAAACAATAATGTTACCTCCATAATACTTTAAAAAAGAACTGGTAGATTCGTAATAACTAGATTCGCTCGACGATGTATTTACAACAACATTTGCAGGGGTATATGTTGCTGCGCTATAAGTTGCGCCTGCATAACCAACAGAGGTGCCTAAAGTTATGCTGGTGTATGTCCAAACTGCACCAGGGCCAGCAGCTCCTGGGCTTAATACACTTGGAGATGTAACAGCTAAACTGTATGCGTCACCTGCAGCGGGAGCATTATTGGCTTGTGTTAATTGAGCATTAGCTACTGAGGCAAATGCTAAACTTGATAAGAGTAAAAGTTTTTTCATATTTTATAAGGTTTAATAAGCTAAGTTATTTAATTTTTTTAATAAACCAGCAAACTTTGTTGCAGTAAATTGTTAAATATTAAACACTATGTTTAATATTTTCGATTAAAAAGTATGTTTTTTGTGTTTTTTTAATTCAAAAATTATTAATGGAACTATAAATGCTGTTGGTCCTATCCAAGCAACAATATTTGGAAGTTGAATCCATCTGTTATTGTTGTTAACTAAAAACGCAGTAATTGCTCCAATGTAACTCCCCAACATACCTCCTATATGTGCCATAAGCCAATAACTTTTATAAGTAACATGCCCTTTAAGTCTTTTGTATGTTATATAATTTCCTCTAAGGCCAATTGCGCCAAAAATTAAACTTATTATTCCAAAATCTAATCTGCCAATAAATAGTATATAAATTGAAAAAAGTACAAAACCAATATGAATAAAACCAAAAAATGCTTCAATAATCCAATCAAATAAAAGAGGTTTTTGATTTATATGTAATTGTTTTAAATGTAATGAGCGATAAGCTGTTAAGCAAGAGTAATATGAAAAAAACGAAACGCAAAATAAAAAAATGTTTTTATGATTTACAGCTAAAATTATAGCAGAAATAAAAACGGCTGTCATTGAATAAAAATAGATTTTACCTACTTTTTTGTGGTAAGTAACTTTATTGCGTAATAAAATTGCAAATAAGCCAGCTACTAATGATATTGAACCAGAAAAAATATGAAAGATTAATACAAATTGAATAAGCCCCATATTTTTTTAAATTAATAAAAATTATTTTTTTGAGTTTTTAAAATTAGATATCCCTTCATCTAGCCATTTAATGTAGGCTTCAATGCTGGGGTCGTAACCTCTAATAGAATTTAAAGGTTTTTCGTTATGATCTAAAATTACATATAAAGGTTGTGTGCTTTGTTTAAAGCGCGTTTCTTCCATGTATTTAAATTTGTCGCCAATGTCAGTAATTTCTCGTTCTTTACCATACCAAAACACTTTCATGTAATCTTTTGGATCAAGTTCTCTTTTATCATCTACATATAACGATACTAACACAACATCATTATTTAGTCGTTTTAAAACTTCTGCATCTGGCCAAACATTGTCTTCTGTTTTTCTACAATTAGCGCAAGCATGTCCTGTAAAATCAACCATTAATGGTTTGCCCACTTTTTTTGCGTAAGCTAAGGCGTTTTCATAATCATTTTTAAAATGAATTACACCGTTTTTATTGGTTTCAATATATTTTCCAAATTCAGAATCTTTATTTTCTATGTGTGTATTTTGTGTTGTTGTATTACCAAAACCATGTGGCGATTCTGAATACTCTAGTGGAGGTAAAATACCACTAAATAATTTTAATGGCGCACCCCATAAACCAGGTATTAAATAAAAAGTTACAAAAAATGCTGTTATTGCAAAAAACAAACGAGTAACAGAAATGTGTTTAACATCACTATCATGTGATGTTTTAAAAATGCCAATTAAATATAAGCCAAGCAAACCAAATATTACAATCCATAAACTAATAAATACTTCGCGTGTTAATACAAAAGCTTGCACAACTAAATCTGCATTAGATGCAAATTTTAGAGCTAATGCTAATTCTAAAAAACCTAAAGTAACTTTAACTGAATTTAACCATCCACCTGATTTAGGTAATGAATTTAACCATCCTGGGAATGCAGCAAATAAGCCAAACGGTAAAGCTAAAGCTAAAGCAAAGCCAAACATACCCCAAAATGGCCCACTAATATTGCCAGATGCAGATGCCTCAACTAATAGAGTTCCAATAATTGGTCCAGTACATGAAAATGAAACAAGAGCTAATGTAAATGCCATAAAAAATATTCCGGCAATACCTCCTTTATCGCTTTTTGCATCCATTTTATTTACAAACGAACTCGGTAAAACTATTTCAAACGCTCCTAAAAACGAAGCTGCAAAAACTAATAATAAAACAAAAAAGGCTAAGTTAAACCACACGTTGGTAGATAAAGTATGTAATGCACCAGCACCAAAAATCATAGTAACACCTAATCCTAAACTTACATATAAACCAATTATAAAAAATGCATATATAAAGGCGTTGCGTAAACCTTGTTTTTTAGATTTACTTTGTTTTGTGAAAAATGCAACATTCATTGGTATCATTGGAAATACACATGGTGTTAATAAAGCGGCAAATCCACCTACAAAACCAGCTAAAAAAATTGCCCACCACGAGGTGTTGCTTTTTACAGGTTCGCTGGTACTTAAAGTATTTTGCGAAACTGTAGTAGTTGTTGTATTAATTTGACTTGTATTGAGAATTGAACTAGAATCGGTTATTAAAGTGCTAGTTAAACTACTAACAGTATCTGGGCTTACACTTTGTGAACTAGTTGTTAATTGAACGCATTCAGAAGTACCAGTTAATTCAAAAGTAAAATCTTCGGCAGGAGGGAAAATACATTTTTCTTCGGTGCAAGCTTGAGCTTCATACTTACCTGTAATTTTAATTTTTCCTTCTTTTAATAATTTAATACGTTGTTTAAACTCAGCTTTTTTCTCGAAGTAGGCAACATTTACTTCAAATACTTTATCAAACTCTTTTTTAGGCGTGCTTTCTTTTATTCCTCCAATTAATTCATAGTCAGCATTTTTTTTAAATTTAAAAGATGTAGGATTTGGGCCATCGCCTTCAGATTTTATAATCGAGTATATATGCCATGGCTCATCAATTGCAGCTTTAAAAATTAAATCGTATTCGCAATTTGAAACTTTTTTTGTTTCAAATGACCATTTTACTGGGTTGTCTTGCGCATTTAGTACAAATACAAAAAATAAGTTTAAAAGTATCAAAGCTTTTTTCATGCTTAAAACGATTTAATTTAGTAGTTACAAATATAAAAAATTATTGAGTTTTTACAGATAGTTCAACTGTTTTTGGTGGCAAGCACATTTGGTCGTTACAACTCATAAACTCTACGTTAATTGTAATAGTAGGTGCTTTTGAAAGCAATTTTACTTTTTGTTTAAATTCGGCAGTTCCATTAAATACAAATATTTTAGCATCAAATGCTTTTACAAATTCTTCATGCGCATTACTTTCTTCTGTTTTGCCAACTAATGTAAATTGTTTTGAATCGGTAAATTTAAACGATGTGGGAATAGGGCCTGCATCTGTTGGTCTTTGTGAATAAGTATGCCATCCTTTTTCGATAAAGGCTTTAATTATAATTTCTCCCTCTGTTGAATTAATACTTTTGTATGTGGCACTCCAATTAACTGGGTTTTGTTGCGCAAATGAAGTTGATAAAGTAAATATTAAAATGGCTAAAATGATTTTTCTCATAATTAATTTTTGTAATTATAAAGTTGATGTAAAATATTTAATAAGCCAAACAAATAAACAAATATTAACATTGATGTTAATTTTATAAAAATTGAGTAATATTTTATTGCTTTTTTATACTTTTACAAGCAACAATTAAAATTTTAAATTATGAAAGTATCAGTTATCGGAGCAGGAAATGTTGGCGCATCGTGTGCAGAGTACATTGCCATTAATAAAATTGCCAGCGAAGTGGTTATTTTAGATATTAAAGAAAATTTTGCTGAAGGTAAAGCATTAGACTTAATGCAAACAGCTACATTAAACGGTTTTAATACACGTATTACAGGAAGTACAAATGATTATTCTAAAACAGCAAATAGCGAAGTTGTAGTTATTACAAGCGGTATTCCTCGTAAGCCAGGTATGACCAGAGAAGAGTTAATTGGCATTAATGCAGGAATAGTAAAAACAGTTACTGAAAATGTATTAAAACATTCTCCAAACGCTATTATTATTATAGTTTCTAATCCTATGGATACAATGGCATATTTAGCTTTAAAAGAAAGTGGTTTGCCAAAAAATAGAATTATTGGAATGGGCGGTACTTTAGATAGTTCTCGTTTTAAATGTTATTTATCAAAAGCATTAAATGTTCCTGCAAGTGATGTTCAAGGATATGTGATTGGTGGACACGGAGATACAACAATGATTCCATTAACTAGATTAGCAACTTATAATGGCTTTCCGGTTAGTAATTTATTAGATGCAGAAACATTAAAAAAAGTTGCAGCTGATACAATGGTAGGCGGAGCAACATTAACAGGTATGTTAGGTACAAGTGCTTGGTATGCTCCAGGTGCTTCAGTTGCAGCCTTAGTTGATAGTATTTTAAATGATCATAAAAAATTATACACGTGTTGTGTAAGTTTAAATGGTGAGTATGGACAATCAGACATTTGTTTAGGCGTACCAGTTGTTATTGGTAAAAACGGTTGGGAAAAAATTATTGATTTTAAATTAACCGCCGATGAACAAGCAGCATTTAATAAAAGTGCAGATGCCGTTCGCGCAATGAATAAAGTTTTAAGCGAAATGAAAACTGTTTAATTTGTTTATATAATTTTTAATAAGGTTGTCTATTTTAGGCAACCTTTTTTTATTTTTGAAAATATGGTTAAACTAAAATTATTTGTAATTTTTAATCTTTTTGTTGGATTATATTTTACACAAACAACTTTTTCTTTTGAAGTAACATGCAAACAGCCTTATTGTGGAGGTGCAGAGCCAACACCAGAAATGGTTATCGAGGCAAACACTCCAAAGCCTTATGCAAATTTTACTCTTTTTTTTAAAAACAAAAAAGGAAAAATAGATTCTGCAATTACAAATGATAAAGGAATAATTACCATAAAATTAAAAAAAGGAAGTTACCAATTGTTTGAAGGATGGAAACTAAAAAATTCTTCGCCTAATAATGACCCACTTAAAAATTTTGACACAGAATGTTTAAAAAAATATTGGGGAAAGCATATCAGTCAAATTAAAATATGTAAAGGGAAAATATTACTTTCAAAAGAAAACCCCAACCCTCAAAAAATTCATTTTGATTTGTTGTGTGATTATGCAATGCCTTGCATAAATTCAAAATTTTTACCACCTATGAGAGAATAAAATTAGATTAATTAACTTTTGTAGCATAAATAAGCTAAACAAAAATTTTTAAGTTTGTTGCAACAAAAAACATTTATATCTATGAAAAATTTAATTTTAATAACAACATTGTTTCTAGTAAACATTACTTTTGCCCAAGTTAATTTAAATGCAGAAAGCTTTAAACAAAAAATGACAGAAAAAAATACTGTTGTTATTGATTTAAGAACACCCGAAGAGATTACTAAAAAAGGCAAAATTAAAGGAGCATTTGAAATTAATTGGTTTGATAAAAACTCAGAAACCATAATTACAAAATTGGATAAAACTAAAAATTATTTATTGTATTGTGCTGGCGGTGGAAGAAGTGGAGAATGCTTAGACTTAATGCAAAAAAATAATTTTAAAAGTGTTGCTCATTTACAAAACGGATTTGATGAATGGGTTAAAAAAGGATTTGAAGTAGAAAAGAAAAAATAAAACATATTATATTGAACTCAATAATTTACTTTTTAAAAGTAGTTTAATATAAATTTCTTAAATCATTAAAATTTCAAAAATAATTCCCCCTGCAATCTTTAAAACATAAATGTTTTTTGTTCGCCTTATCTATTATTTATTTTTCAATCAATTTTACTTGCTTGTAACAGATTGATTGGTTCTACTAACAACATTAATCCAATAACCTTTTGTTCTTGCAAAAATTGAATTATCGTACATTGCTTCAACATTTATGGCTGGCAAATAAAATTTACCTTCGTAAGCAGCAGTTAAACCAATGTTAAACGTTTTTGATTGTCCTGCATTTAAATCAAAATAGGTTAACACTTTATCATCTTTAATATCTTGATATGTAAAAACATTTGAAGCATTAAGAATATCGTCTTCATCTAACCGCGTATTTTGAATTTCCCAACCGCCAGGTATGTAGCTCATTAAGGCAATATTTTTAATATCGCCAACCATACCTAAATTTTGAATTGTAACATTCATAACAATATCTTTACCTTGTTCAAGCTCTAATACATTTATGTTGTTACCTGCTCTGTCTTTATAAACAACATCAATTGTTAAATTATTATTTTCAGCTATTTCTGTTCCAATATTTGGTTTACCTCTTGTAATTAATCGCGCATATAATATACCTTTTCCATTATTAGTAATTTTATAATTACCTTTTGGCATAGTTTTTAAATCTAAATTAAATTGATTTATTGATGAATTTCCTTTAGTAACATAATCTTTACCATTAACAAAAACTTTAGCTTGCATTGCGCTTGGGTCTCCATATTTATTAATAAAGTTAGAAATTGCAACTAAACCGTATGCAGTTGTTTGCGTGCTAAGCCATTTTTTTGATGCTAAAAAACCAGCAACTTTTTTAACTTGAATAAAAGCTTGTTGTTTTTTGTTTAAACCACACAATGCATTTAAAATTAAAGCCTCGTCTCTATCACTACTTCCAAAAGTGTTATAATCATAAGTGTAATAGCCTGTTTGTTTTTTTGTAGACGCAATTAATTTCTCGGCTTCGTTTATTTGGCCAATTAATGCGTATGCACTTGCTAAAAGCCATTTACTATTATTGCCAAGCGTTTTAAATTCTCTTAAACGATTCATTGCACCCACACTTGCGTTTCCGCTTAAAGCTAACACATATAAACGGTAAGCTTGTAATTCATCAAATCTATTAAAGTTATTTTTTTGAATGTCAAAATCATTTGCAGTTGTTTGCATAAATTTAAGCCATTTACTTTTTAAGCCAGATGGTAACGTATAACCTTTCTTTTCGGCTAATATTAAAAAATGACCAGCATAACTTGTTGCCCAATCTTGCACATCAGCTGTACCTTGCCAATAACTAAAACCTCCAACGCCTGTTTGAAATTTTCTAATTTCATTAATTCCTGCTTTTATATTCAAATCTATTTCTGTTTTTTGTGCTGATGTTAAGTCCATAATTTCGGGTAAATACAATTGTGCAAATACTTGCGATGTTGTTTGTTCAATACACCCATGTGGATAAGAAATAAGATAATGTAATCTCTCATCTAAATTAATAGGAGGGATTGTGCTAATTTCTAAAACACCTTTATTAGTTCCTGTTATTCCTGTTGCTGTATAATTCCCATCTATAGTTTTATTTGCTTCTACATAAAAATCTTTTACATTAGTTTGATACGGGTTTGGATTTCTAACATCAAGTTCGGCTTCATAACTAGTTGTGTAACCTGCTCCATTTGCAGTAACTTTAACTTTTGCAATACCTGTTGAGTTTTTAACTTTTAAATTAAACCACACTAATTTTTCATCATCTTTATCAAGTTGAATAGATTTTTGATTAGAACCAACTACTTGAACTAAGCCATTACATTCAATTTTTAAATCGGTTTTACCAATTGATTTATCACCACCAAATACACTTATTGGAAATTTAATTTCTTCGGTTACACTTAAAACGCGTGGTAAGTTTCCTAATAACATTATTGGTGCTTTAACAGGTGTTGTTTTTTCTGCAAATCCGTAAGCTCCTTTATTTCCTGCAATTACCATGGTTCTAACAGAACCTACGTATAAAGGCATTGTAAAATTAATGGTTTTATTTTCACCTTTTTTTAAATAATATGGGCCAAAAAAGCGAACCATTGGTTTAAAACGGTTTGCTTTTGCTCCATCATCTCCTATTTCGCTACCATCGCCTCCTATACTTAAAATACGTTCTAAATCTGCGCCAAATGCACCAATTACATTATCAAAAATATCCCAAGTTTTTACACCTAAAGCTTCTTTAGCGTAAAATACATTATGTGGATTTGGTGTTTTAAATCGAGTAATATCTAACAAACCTTCATCTACCATTGCAATTGTAAATGCCATTTCTTTATTATTACTTTCAGAAATTTGAATGCTTACATTTTTTTCTGGCATTAAAACTTCTGGCATTTTAATAATTGGTTTTAAATGTGTTTCAGGGTTATCAATATTAATTGGCACAACACCATATAAACGAATTGGTAAATCATTTAATCTGCTGTGTTGTTGAATTAAACTTACATGAATGTAAACATTAGGAGACATTTCCTCTGTTATTTTAAGTTTAAACTGAGAGTTTCCTTTTTCTGTTTCTAACCAATGGGCTTGTAAAACTTTGCTTCCATTTTCTACTGTAATTAATGCTCTGCCACCTTGTGGTGTAGGTATATTTATTATTGCCTCTTCGTTAGTTTTATATTTAATTTTATCAGTTGTAAAATGTAATAAGTTATTTACAATTTTATTATCGCCTCCATCTCGTTCCATCCAATTACTCCAATCAAAATAAACAATTTGACTACAACTATGACCACTTTCTGTATCAATAACTCTAATTAAATATCTGCCCCAATCGTTTTCTTTTATGTTTACGTTAACTTTTCCTATACCGTTTGATGTATTAATTATATCTGTTTGAATTGGTTTGTGATATTCGTCTGAAATAAAGTTAGCTACATCATCATTATATTGATCCCACCACCAATGCCAATTTAATTTATACATTTCAAATTTTATATTGGATCTATTTGTTGCTTTACCTAAATAATTTACAGTAGCAATACTTATTTGATGTGATTTACCTGTGTATAAAATGCCGCTATTACTTTCGCCAGAAGGAAGTTTAATGCCAACATAGTTTGTAAATGGAGAATAGTCAATACTAAACCTATCTATACTAAATGTACCGCCTGGTTCATAAACACGTGTTGTAAAATTTGCTTTTAAAAATCCTGGTGCGTTACTTATTTCAAAATTTAATGGCATAGAGGTATTTCCATTTTCATCTACTTTACCATCAAAAAGGGTTAGGTTTTGTGTTTCAAATCTATTTGTTACATCGTTAAAATTGTAATTGCTAAATTTTTCGAAAGATGTTTGATTATTAGATAAAACAACGTTAATATTTGCTGCTAAATTTTTTGCTTTAGCGCCTGTTAACCAATTTGTATGTAGGGTTACGTTTTGCGTATTATTGTTAACTAAAAGTTTATCATCACCAGCATGGAGTTCAATTTTTAAACGATTAGGCATTATTGCCTCAATTCTTATTAGCTTATTAAATTTTACTGATCCAACTTTTACTTCGGCATTCCAAAAACCAGTAGGTGAGTTTTTATCAGTTGCACAGGTAAAATTATAGAAACCATTTATTCCTTTATTGCTAACTAGTTTTTTAACTAATTGCCCTTGAGGGTTAGTTAAAGAAAATACAACTGGATGATTTTCGGGTAATGAATTTGTTTTATCTTCAAGAATAAAATTTAAAAACAAACTATCGCCTGGACGCCATACGCCTCTTTCTCCGTAAATAAATCCTTTAATTCCTTTTTTTATTTGATCGCCACTAACATCATACATGCTTAATGAAAGAACCGATCCTTCATCAAGTCTTAAGTAAGCCCTTTGATTGTCTTTTTTTGCAACTAAAAAATAAGGTTTGCTTTTTGGCGTAATAAAAACTTGACCATCAGAATTGGTTACATTACTCTCTATTAATTGTTTTTGGTAATCATACAATTCTATTTTTACTTTATTTAATGGTTTAGCAGTTACTATATCTGTTGTTACAACAAAGTAAGAGCCGTCGTTTCCTTTTTTAAAGGTTACCCCTAAATCGCTGGCTAAAATATTTTTTGAGATTTTTCTATCGTACTGTTTGTAATAATAGTCTTTACATGGATTGTCTCTGTCTTCCCAGCCGCTTCCATCTCCCTCTTCAGAATAATAATCGTATTCGTACTCATCGTAATAATAGCCAAAATATTCATAGTCTGTTTCTTGTTCATCGATAGAGTTAATTTCTTCCATTTCAAAGTTTGAAGTTTCGCCTAAACAAGGATAATTGGCGTATGCTTTTTTAAAACTAAAAGTTACTCTATAAATTGCACCTGGTTCTGGCTTAATTAGCGAACTTATATCTAACGCTGATTTTTGCCAAGATGATAAATTTTCTGGGTTAGAAATTCCTAAATTAATTCTTTTTTCAATAATTTTTTTGCCTACTTGAGCTAATTGATTGCCTCCATTTAAATCGTTGCTTTGTAAAAACTGAAGAATATTGTTTTCATAAATTCTAATAATTTTTACATCAACTGCTTTAAGATTTACTGTTTCAAAAGGGATGGTTAAGCTATTTGTTGAAGGTAAAATATTGCCATTTCCAACAAACCTTACTGCGGGTTTAATTTCTTTAAATACAACACTATGTTCTGATTTTTTACTTATATCTTGCCCTTTCGCATCTTTTACACCTTGGTTAATAGTTAATATTTGAGTGAGGTTTTCGGTTAATGTTGGGTAAATTAATACATGATTGTTTGCAATAATGTATTTTACATCTTTATTAGCACTTAAATCTATTAAACCTTGTAAGCTTTGAGTTTCGTTAATTGGATTTGAAAAAACACAATCTACAAATTGTTCTTCGTCGTTGCCTGTTAAAACGCTTAACAATTCAAAATTATTTTTTTGTGGAATTTTATATGCTTTTTCACTTTTGTAATTTATGTTTAAACTATTTGCATCACAATTTAAAATTAAATTACCTGTTGATGAAGAGTGCCTTTCGATACTATCAATTAAAAATTGGTGACTAGTACCTTTTTCGTTATGTACCCATTTAATATTTAAATTTTTGTTATTTAACTTTGCAGATAATGTTTTTTCAATTTCGTTTGAGGCAATGTAATCAGCGCTTCCAACGCTACCACTTAAGTTATAATAGTTAAAATCGTTAGAGTTATACGATTTTAATTCGTTTGGATTAAATTGAACAGATTGTTTTATAACTTCAAACGCAAAATCAAACTCTTTTAATTCTTTTTTTACTTCAATTAAATTATTTAAGTGAAAAGTAGCTTTGTATTTTTGACCAGCAGTTAACCTTGTCTTTGGTTTAAATTCAATATTTTGAGCATCTTTCCATACAAGTGTGCCTTCAATTTCAGGCGAAAAACTAATTAATCTTTCTTTAATAGCTGTATTTAACTCTGTTGAGGTATTAAATTCGTTACTTAATTTTATTTTAATTGATGAGTTTGAGGAAATATATCCAGTTGTAAAAGCACTTATGTAATTTGCAAACTCAGGATTTATTTGATGAAACTGTTGGTTGTTGTATTTACTATTATTTAATTTATAGTTGCTTACTTTATTGTAAATAAAAATACTTGAAGCGGTAACAGCCACACCAATGGCCATCCATTTTAAATTTTGTTTTATCATAAACTTTTTTGGAAAACTCTATCGAAATTAACATTTTTACGACTTGAATTAAATTTAGTTTCAAACAATAGTGTTAGCAATTGTTAAAAGAAAAAATAACTACCTTGCAAAGTATTGATTAGTAAAACGGCATATTTAAAATTTGAACAATGTTCAAAAGCTTTTTATTTGTATAAAAAACACCCTTATTTAAAAGATAAGGTTGAATTAGATAAACAATTAACCTTTAATAGAGGCCATCAAATAGGATTTTTAGCTCAACAACTTTTTCCAGATGGTATTGATGTAAGTAAGGATAGTAAAAACACACTTGAAACCTTAGAAAAAACTAATCAACTTATAGCTGAAAAATTCCCTGTAATTTATGAAGCAACATTTACTTACAATAGTTTGTTAGTTATGGTTGATGTTTTGGTTTTGATAGATGGTAATTATTACGCTTACGAAGTTAAAAATGCGGTAAAAGTTAACGAAGTTTTTTTAAAAGATGCTTGTTTGCAATATTATGTTTTAAAAAATAAAATTCAATTAGCCGACTTTTTTTTGGTAACAGTAAACAATACTTATGTTTTTAATGGCAAAATAGATGTAAAGCAGTTATTTAAAAAACGAAGTATAAAACAAGAAGCCGAAAATAACCTAAATTACTTTGATGTTAAAGTTGCTCAAGCCTTGCTAACATTAGATAATAATGCTATACCCAATGTTGAGGTAGGCGAAAATTGTTTTAAGCCTTATGTATGCGATTTTTATCAAACCTGTTGGAAAGGGAAAGTAGATTCAGACTCAATTTTTAATTTACCATATATTTCTAAAAAACAAGCTATAGAATTTTATAAAGATGGTATTCAAAAGATAGAAGATTTACCTAATGAAATTAATTTACCAAAAAAAGCATTAATAATTAAAGAATCTCTTACTAATAAAAGTGTGTATTTAGATGAATTAAAACTAAATGAATTTTTAAATACAATTGATTTTAATTTTTGTGCATTAGATATTGAAGTATTAAGCACATCAATTCCAGACATTATTAACACAAAACCATTTGAACAAATTCCCTTTTTGTTTTGTGTTTATGATAATGTTACAGAAAATTATTTTTACACTAATCATAAATCAGATGAAAGAAACGAGTTGCTAAACGCGTTAATTGCTTACACTAAAAATTATAAATCTGTTTTGGTGTTTGATGCAACAATGGAAATTTCTGTTATTAACAAGCTAATTGAACTATTTCCTAATATGGAATTTGAGCTAACTGAATTAAAACAAAAAATTGTAGATGTTTATGACGTTTTTTTAAATTTAACCTACTACGATTATAAATTTGGTAATAACTTTAATTTAAAGGCAATTTCATCAATTTTATTAAATAAAAATTTTTATAACTCAATTAATTCAGGCCTACAAGCAATGTCTTTATACGAAAATTGCCGAAAAATGGAAAACATAATAGAAGCAGAACTCATTAAACAAGATTTAATTAACTACTGTTTTGCTGATACCAAAGCAACCATAGAAATTGTTAACTATTTAAAAACGCTTAAATTTTAGCGCAAAATAACTAACTTTGTGTTTAGTTTAACAAAACTTTAATGTCAAAAAAAAACATAAAGCATAATAGAAATAGCAATTTGTTATTTTTTGTTTTTGTATTGTGTTATAATTTTATTTTTTCTCAATTAAATGTAACGGTTAATAGTAACGCTTCAACATTGGCTCAAAATATTTTAGGTAATGGAGTAACAATTAGTAATGCAACTTTAAATTGCGGTGGTAATGCCTCTGGTTTTTTTTCATACACAGGAAATTATTTAGGAATTAATAATGGAATTATTTTAACCACTGGTTACGCGCCATACGCCGCATATTCGGGAACTTATTTGTGTAGCAATTCTAATCAAAATAATTTTTTAGACCCACAATTAACAGCAATAAACTCAAATGCTAAATATGATGTGTGTATTTTAAATTTTGATTTTATCCCTATGTGTGATACGGTTAAAATAAAATATGTTTTTGGTTCAGAAGAGTATCCTAAATATTTACATCAAATGTATAACGATTTATTTGGCATTTTTTTAACTGGGCCAAAGCCTGGAGGAGGAAGTTACAATGCAAACAACATAGCAACATTGCCAAATGGCTTTACCCCAGTTTCTATTGATAGTGTAAATGAAGGTTGGCCAATAAACACAAATTTAGGTCATAGTGAATATTATGTAGATAATTATGTTACGCCTAATAATCAAATAGCTTATAATGGATATACAAAACCTATTACCTCTAAAGTTGGTTTAATTCCATGTTTACCTTATCACATGAAAATTGCAATTGCCGATTGCAAAAATGGACTTTACGATTCTGGTGTTTTTATTCAAGGTAATTCTTTAGGATGTTCAAATTTACCTGTTGTTAATTCTCAAACAGTATTTTCGTGTGATACAAAAGGAAGTGCAAAAATTAATATAAGTAATTATATAGGCACACCTACTTTTACCTGGTTACCAGGTAATGAACATAGCGATTCTATTAATAACTTAGCTACTGGTTCTTATACTTGTATTGTAAACTTGCCAGGCATATGTAATAATTTTACAACTATTGCTACAATATCAGATTTTGGATTATTACAAGTAGCCGAAAATAGTTTTACCATTTGTAATGGCGAAAGTGTAAAATTAAATGCTAATGGTGTTACAAACTACACTTGGCAACCTACATTTGGTTTAAATAATTCTTTAATTTCAAGCCCTATTGCTACACCAACCATAAGTACAGTTTACACAGTAACAAGTATTTCATTAAACAATTGTGTTTCTCAAAAAACGGTAAAGGTGCATGTTTCATTAAACACTTTAAATGCAAATTTTAAAGCATCAACAAATATTACTTCAATAGATAGTTCAACAATTAAATTTACCGATTTATCTAATGGTGCAACAAATTGGTTGTGGGATTTTGGAGAACAAAATTCGGGTTCTAATTTAAAAAACCCTGTTTATACATACAATTTACCTGGAACATACAATGTGCATTTAATTGTAACAGATAATGAAAATTGTATTGATACCATTTCAAAACAAATAATTATTAATGACATAATAAAAGATTTATTTACATTTTATTGCCCAAATACTTTTACACCAAATGGAGATGGATTAAATGATTTATTTATTCCTTATGGGGTAGGTTGGGATAATAAATCTTTTAAAATGGAAATTTATAACAGATGGGGTAAAAAAATATTTAGAACTCAAGATTATGTTATGGGGTGGGACGGAACACACCAAAATGATAAAGTTAACGATGGAGTGTATATTTATAAAATTAATTTAATTGATAATTATAAAAAACCTCATGAATTTATTGGTGAGGTAAATCTTATTAAATAGTCGACACTCAAAAAATATTTTTTAAAAATTGTCTTCGTTCTTTTGTCTTGATACAAAAGAACCAAACCTGCCTGCTGTAGGTAGGAAATCAAGCCTTCATAAAATTTAGCTAAAGTCTTTTTTGCTTTAAAGCTAGATGATTTAAGCCTGCCTTGTCGGCAGACAGGCGCTTCGCGAGAGGCAAAATCATCTTTCACACAGTCCACTCATTTAAAAACAAAAAGACTTTTACACTAAATTTTATAATGGCATAATTGGTTTAAGCAAATCTGCCGCTTTTTAAATAAGTTTTTTGTTTTTTCGGCAGATTTTTATACCATATTTTTTTAATAAGCCTTCTAATATCAATGCCTTCAGATTATTTGAGGGACGACTAAATAAAAATATTTTATCTAAGATAATGTTGCCTCTTAAAATTTATTTTACTGATAATCTTTACTATGGTATAATTTTAATTTTTTTATAGAAATTACAATTTTACTCCTTAACCATTTTTTTACTGTCAATAATTTGTCCATCAACAATAAGTGTGTAAAGGTATAAGCCTGCACTTAAATCGTTTGCAAACACATTTAATTGTCCTTGTCCTTTGGTTGTTACATCA
>Ga0209460_1000163_pt1 | contig 90873 bp, 64 predicted proteins | sample EBPBio132013_DNA_FD_185868 | JGI IMG/M metagenome (GOLD analysis project Ga0209460, IMG submission 185868) | Wastewater treatment Type I Accumulibacter community from EBPR Bioreactor in Madison, WI, USA - Reactor 2_5/13/2013_ DNA (SPAdes)... | ecosystem: Engineered > Bioreactor > EBPR >... | reverse complement strand
TCGGTTGGGTCAATCACCCCTGCCGTCGCCACACCGTCTGATTCGCCTGGAGGTTTGACCCACACATAGGCATCAATCCCGCTCACTGGTGCTGCTGTTGGCCGTTCGCCAATCCCTGCACCCGACTGGTTACACCAGCCACCACGATGCGGGCGACGATCCAGCTTCGAATCGTTGACATAGATTTCCAATGAATTCGAGCTGCTCACCATCGTTGGCCGAGCCGTGCCACCCCAACCGTTGCGGCTGGTATCAATCAACATCCCGATACCGCTTGGGAATCCGGCGGTGATGAAGGCATTGCGCATCGCCAACACATAATCGGTTTCGTCGAAGTACGGGTTCCATTCGTAGAACAACGACGAGCGAATTGGGTTGCCACCACCTAAGGTCAAGCCGGAGTTTGGCAAGAACACTTCGTTCAATGGTGTGTAGTTGGCGGTATTCGAGATAAAGCCATCGATCCCGTTCAAGCCTTTGGTCGTGCCACGCACCGTTTGGGTGTACAGCTGAATCGCTGGTGTGAAGTTGCTGTCCCAGCCCAACCAGCCTGAGTGGGCAATGTCCATGTAGATGTAGACGTTGCTGGTCACATTCAGTTTGTTGATGGCATATTGGACACCTTGGACGTAGGCTCCGCTCGAAATCGCTTCAGCACAAGCGGGAATGCTGGCATTGGTCACCAAATTCGAAAGTGAATCCGGTTCCAAGACCACCACAATCCGCAATGAGGCATACTTGCTATCGCCCAAAATCGTTGCGATTGGGTCGATATACTCCGTGCGGTAGCGGGCTAAGCCATTTTCCGAGATTTTCAACTCGCCGTTCGAAGCCAACGCGGCACAGTCGCGGTTGGGCAAGTCATACACGACAATTGAGATTGCCACTTGTTGACCACTGGTTTGTTGTTGCACCAGTGCGGCATCAAGGTGAGCGCGTAAGCCCATCGCGTCGCTGCTGCCAGCGATTGCGGCAATCCGGTCGAGCCACACAGCAGTTGGATACGAGGCCACTTGACGCATTTGTGAACCAAGCGTGCCACCAGTGGCATTGGCTTCGGCGTTCACCCGCGCAGCATATTCACTGTTGATGTAGCCTTGTGCCCCCACAAATGGGTTAGCAACATGGACACCTGGGACAGTTGTTGGTGCTGGCGTATTGGTTGGGCCAGTCGTGCTGGTTGGTGGAGTAGTCGGAACTGTCGTGTTGGTTGGGCGCGTGGTTGCACTTGGAACTGGCGTGTTCGTTGGAACATTCGTTGGGCCAGTTGTGCTCGTTGGTGGAGTAGTTGGAATCGTTGTGTTCGTTGGGCGCGTGGTTGCGCTTGGAACCGGTGTATTGGTTGGTGGTGTGGTTGGAACTGTGGTGTTGGTTGGAACTGTAGTTGGAACAACCGTGCCGCCACAAGTTACACCATTGAGGGTAAAGACGGTTGGCTTAGCATTTGCGCCACTATAGCCAGCTTGGAAACCGAAGTTTACCGTGCCGCCAGTGCCGATGTTGCCATTCCAGCCTGCATTGCTAACGCTCACATTCGCGCCGCTTTGCGAGACAACCCCACCCCAAAGATTTGAGATGTTTTGGTTGCCAGCAAACGACCAGCCGAGCGTCCAGCTTGAAACGGCTGAACCAGTGTTTTTAAGCGTCACATCGCCAATAAAACCGCTACCCCAATCGTTAGCAATGTTATAGACGACTTCGCAGCTAGTAGCTGCGGCGGTTGGTTTAGCATTCAATTGGCCTAGGCCACTGCCAACCACGGCGGTCAAAAGAACAAGAATTAATCCACGGGAATTAAAGATCCGAGCCATCGAATTCGCCTCCTTGCGTAGTATGTGTACTCTTCATCGATTAAAACGCGCATGGTTTTATGTACACAAACAATTCATTGTCGTTCAACGTGGAAACTGCCTATGAAGTGGCTGCCCTCCTTTGGAACCGGTCTCATTTAGATAGCTTAATGTGGGTAAAACAGGTCTTGAGAGGGGAGGCGATGGCGTTGTTTGAGAGCGATCCCAAGACTGTTGGACGAATGTTAAAGCTTTTAACCAATTTTGTCAATAGCAAATCTTTAGAGTTTCTTAAGTAAATTCAGATTCGTAAAATCAGAATCGGTGGCAACGTTTTTGATACAATAGCAGCACACTTTTTAAGGCCAGACAAGGATCAGAACGCCATGCCGAATTCGCTACGACCCGCCGAGCCACGCATCGATCAAGCTACGATAACCAAGCTGCTGAATGAGTTCGATTGGAGCTCAACGCCGCTTGGGGTGATGGATACTTGGCCAATTGCCATGCGCAGTATCGTTGATATGATGCTGGCAGTTCCGGTAGCGATCGCAACGCTATGGGGTCGGCAAGGCATTATGATCTACAACGCTGGTTATGCGGTCATTGCTGGCTCACGTCACCCTACAGTATTTGGTCAGCCCGTTACCGCCGCTTGGCCCGAAGCCGCCGATTTCAATCAATCGATCCTCGATCAGGTCTTTGCGGGCAAAAGCCTTACTTACCAAAAACGCAACTTTATGTTGCAACGCAATGGCCGTAACGAACAAGTCTGGTTTGATCTTAGTTATAGCCCGATTTTTGACCAAAACGGTGAAATTCTCGGGGTCATGGCGCTGGTGGTCGAAATAACTGCCCAAGTTTTAGCTGAACAACAACGCCATCGCGCCGAAGAACGCTTCCAATTAGCCTTGGATGCTGGCTTACTGATCGGCACATGGGATTGGGATATTGTGGCTGATCGCTGTATCGTCGATCCGCGCTTTGCCGAATATTTTGCGCTTGACCCAACCCTCGCCAGCCAAGGCGTGAGCGTCGAAACCATGCTTGAGGCGATTCATCCCGATGATCAAGCGACCATTGCCCAATTAATTCAATCGGCAATTCACAGCGGTCAGTCATATCGCGCTGAATATCGCGTGCTCCACCGCGACGGCGATTATCGCTGGGTCGAGGCCAATGGCTTTTGCATTTTTGAGCACAATCAGCCGCAACGTTTTCCTGGCGTATTAATCGATATTACCGAGCGTAAACGCCGCGAAGATGCCTTAGAGCATAGTGAGGCTCGTTTACGCGCAATTTTTGATACCTTGCCCGTCGGCTTGGTTTTTGCCGAAACTCCGACTGGACGGATCACCGATGGCAATGCCCATGTCGAGCAGATTTTGCGCCATCCGGTGCTGCCATCGCCTGCGACCGAGGCCTACGGCGAATGGATCGCTTACGATGAACACAATCAACTTGTGCCAATCGAAGAATATCCACTGGCGATTGCTGTCAAAACTGGGCAAGTTTCCGAGCGCGATTTCCACTACCAGCGGGGCGATGGCACACGGGCTTGGATCAAGGTTATCGGCGGCCCAGTCCGCGATCTTGATAACACGATTACTGGTGGTTTGATCACAATCATCGATATCGACCGCGAAAAACGCACCGAAAAACAACTCCAAGCGCTCAACAACGATTTAGAAGGCTTGGTCGCCCAACGCACTCGTGAGCGCGACCGAATTTGGCTGGTCAGTCAAGATCTGTTAGGCATTGCTGACCCAACGGGCAATTGGCTCGCGATCAATCCTGCTTGGCAACGCACACTCGGCTGGAATGATAGCGATATTCTTGGGCGCACCAGCGAATGGCTTGAACACCCCGACGACCATGAACGCACACGCCAAGAGGTTGCCAAGCTAGCCAATGGCATTCCCACTAGCTATTTTGAAAATCGTTTTCGCAGTCGTGACGGCGAATATCATTGGCTTTCGTGGACGGCAGTGCTAGATAATGGCTATCTCTATTGCGTTGCCCGTGATATTAGCAACGAAAAACAGCGCCAAGCTGAAATCGAACGTATGCAAACCCAATTGCGGCAATCGCAAAAAATGGAGGCAATCGGTCAACTCACAGGCGGCATCGCCCACGATTTTAACAACATTTTAACTAGCATTTTGGGTGGACTGGATTTGCTGCAACGCCGCATCAACGTAGGCCGTTTCGATACAATTGAGCGCTACATCAACAGTGCAATTAAATCGGCCAAACGTGCCGCTGCATTAACCCAACGTCTATTAGCATTCTCGCGCCAGCAAGCGCTGGATGTGCAACCAATCAACATCAATAGCCTGATCCAATCGCTCGACGATTTGCTCCAACGCAGCCTTGGCGAGCAAATTCAGGTGGCAACCAACCTCAGTGATGACGTTTGGCGGGTGCGCACCGATGCCAATCAGCTTGAAAACGCCTTGCTCAACTTGGCGATCAACGCCCGTGATGCCATGCCCTACGGCGGAATTCTGACCATTAGCACCAGCAATATCAACGCGCAACAAGCCCAGCAACTGCAACTTGATCCGCATGAATATGTATTAATCGAAGTCATCGATAGCGGCACTGGTATGAGTAGTGAGGTAATCGAACGCGCTTTCGATCCATTTTTTACCACCAAACCCTTGGGGCAAGGCACAGGGTTGGGTTTATCGATGATTTATGGCTTTATCAAACAAATTGGCGGGCATATTCAAATTGAGAGCCAACTCGAACAAGGCACCAGCGTCAAGCTCTATTTGCCGCGTGACCAAAGTGGGCTTGAGCATGGCTTTGCCGCCGAATCGGCCCAAGCTCGCAGCATCGAGGGAGCTACCATTTTAGTGGTTGAAGATGATGAGGCGGTGCGTATGGTGTTGATCGATGTGCTTGGCGAGTTGGGTTACCACACGCTTGAGGCCGAGGATGCCAGCAGTGCCTTAGCCTTCTTCGAGCAGGCTGCGCCGATTGATTTGGTAATTAGCGATATTGGTTTGCCTAAGACTGATGGCTACGATCTAGCGCTGCATATCCGCCAGCGCTATCCAACCTTGCCAATTTTGCTGGTCAGTGGCTACACCGATCGGGCGGCAGTGCGTAGCGGCGAGCTAGAAGCCTATATGGAATTGCTCAGCAAACCATTTGAAATTACCGACTTGGCCAATAAAATTCACGATTTGCTCCAACAAAGCCACAAGTAAGCTTGCCGCCTAGAAGCAACCTCACTTGTGGCCTTGAATCCAACATAAGCGAGCCTGCCGCCTAGAAACAGGCTCGCTTGGCGATTTGGTTATGGCGCAACGCTACAAGCAACGCCATTCAAAACAAAGTTGGTTGGCACAGCATTTGTGCCATTATGACTAGCAATAAAGCCAAAGCTCTGCGTGCCATTAGTCGGAATATTGGCATTCCAATCGGCGCTATGCTTGGCAGTCACAGCTGAACCAGTTTGGGTCAGCACAGTATTCCAACTGCTCGTCACCGTTTGACCATTGGCAAAATTCCAGGTCAACGTCCAACCACCACTAATCGGCGCTCCCAAATTGGTAATCGTCACACCGCCCGTAAACGCGGTATTCCACTGATTAACCACATAGTTAATCCGGCAGCCACCAGGCGCTGGAGTTGACGTTGGGGTGTAGGGCAAACTGGTTGGCGTAATTGGGGTTGCCGTTGGTACACGGGTTGAGGTTGGCGTTGGCGTGTAGGGAATCGCAGTTGAAGTCAGCGGAGTCGCCGTTGGCACGCGAGTCGAGGTCGCAGTCGGCGGCAAACTCGTTGGCGTAGCGGTTGGTACACGAGTTGAGGTCGCAGTTGGCGTATAGGGAATTGCGGTTGAACGGGTTGGCGTAGCCGTAGCTGGAACTGGTGTATTGGTGGGAGTTGAGCCAGCAATATCACCATAAATAATCCCACGACCATTCGTTCCAATATAAACCCGCCCATAAATCCGTGGGTCGCCAGTAATAGTTTCGTTGGTCGAGCCATATTGATGTTGATCGTCGTTGATGCGCACCCAGGTTATGCCGCCATCATCTGAGCGGAAGAAGCCTTCTACGCCATCAATGGCTCCGGTAATGTAGATTGCTTGATAGCTTTGGCCAGGTGCTGCCTTACCAAAACCAACCACATTGGCAACCTGCACTCCAGCAATTTTGCTGAATGTTGTGCCACCATCGGTTGAATGGAACAAGCCATCTTGGCCGCCAGCCAACCACAAATCGCCTTCGATGCCCAAAACGGCCTCGATTTTGGCGCTCTTGGTGGGCAAGCCCGTTGCAACAGCGGTAAAGTTGCGAGCAGCATCGGTGCTACGATAGAGCGTACCATTGGCGATGCCGTAGAACGTCGTCGATTTTACTCGATCAGCAATTACGACTGCTCCAGCCGGAATACCAGCACTCGCCGACCAACTATTGCCACAGCCCATCGAGTAACTGACTGGGGCAGTCGTACCGCTCCAAACAATCATCGAAGCATCAGCAGCCATGGCGATTTTGCCGCCGCCAACTGAGCCAGTAGGTTCACTGCTGGCGTGCGACCAATTTTGGCCACCATCCCATGAACACGCCACCCGTTTGACCGTGCTGCCTTCGCCAACATAGCCTGTGCGAGCCATCACATTCGGGCGGGTTCCAGCAAAATCGATGCTGGTCGATGAGCCAAATTTGAGGCTAGCCGACCACGGTGGAGCCTTAGTCAGATCGGTATGGTAGAAGCCAGCAATATCACCCAAGGCACTTACCAAGTGCACACCTTCTGGTGGGCTAACCAATTCGAGAACTGCGGTTTCTTCAAGGCCATGGGCCCGCACATCGAGGGCAACTTTGCCGCCAGTATCCCAAGCAGTCAAATTATCGGTGCCATAAATCGTTGCGCCAGTGCCATAGAGCATGCGATCTGAGTTGAATGGATCAATCTCGATATCGCCGATCATCCAGCCCAATTTAGGTGCAACTTCAGGTGCGGTTGCATTACCACCAAAGTCAAGCCATGGCGAACTGCTAATATCTTGAGTATAGCGGAAGGTGCGTTCGGGATAGTTGGCCCATTCCCAAATACCGCTCCATGTCGCGCCGCCATCGGTGCTGCGATAAATCAAGGCATCAGGCCACCATGAATTGAGGCTGGTTACCAACAAGGTATTGGGATTTTGCGCATCAACCGCCAAGCCGCCATAGCCAAAATAATCGTCGGCGCTGCTCGAAGGAATTGGGCTAATGTTCGTCCAAGCTTGGGTGGCGGTGTTATATTTCCAAACATCACCCTTGCCACCATCATAGGGGCCAGGTGTATCGCTGTAGGTGATGTAGAGCATGCCGTTTGAGGCCAAAGTAGCATGATGTGGCAAATAGCCTGCGGTTGGTTGGCCGGGTAATGCCGCCCAAGTTGCCCCGCCGTCGGTGCTGCGATAAATACTGGTGGTCGTATCGGCAACCCCAACATAAATCGTTTGCGAAGCGCTGCCACTACTGCCAGTTCGTGGATCAAACGTTACCCACACTACCCCAATACGGTCATTGAAATAGGGATCGGTATAGTTGCCAATCGCCGGAAAACTAGTAACTTGCGCCCAGGTTGCACCATAATCGGTGCTGCGCCAGAGGCCTTGGCCGCGTGTACCGAGGTAAAGCACGCTATTTTTGTTGGGGTCAATCGCCAAACGTTCGCCCATCGAGCGGCCTGGCATATTACCGCCAAGTTTAAATGGCAGGTCGGTGCGGGCCCACGAATTGCCTTTGTTGGTCGAGCGCAAAATCGCGCCGTTGGCCGAAGTCCAATCGTTAGTGTAAGTGCCAGCGGCCAAATAGAGGCGGTTGGGATCAACTGGGTCGGTCGCGAGGCTATCGATCCCAGTCCAGTTCCAATCGGTTGCACCAATCCAGTCGGTTAGGGGAATCCAACGCTTGGTTGTGGGGTTCCAGCGGTATGCACCACCAATATCGGTGCGGGCATACACCAAATCGCGTTCAGTTGGATTGTAAATAATCCCTGGGACAAAACCACCGCCAACAATCTCGACATTCGACCAATTATATGGCTGACTACTTGCCGCCCGCGATTGCGGCACGGCCACCATCGCTTGAATTACGCCTGCAAACAGCACCACTACTGCTGCGGCCATCTTTAGCATTCGCATAGATGGGGTCTCCTTTGCACCCTATTTTTGGTTACGATGTTTGGTTTAAAGCAGCAGGCAAGCACTGGCAACAACGACAAGCAACATGGGCTTGACCTTTAAGTAATAATTAATTAGTTATGGAATCGGTTCCAGAAATATCAATAAATTAACCCTTGGTAAGCTCAATGAACGAATAAAACCCCCTTTGATAAATAGGTATTTGGGATCGGTCTCAAAAATTAAATTGCAATTAATCAAGCATCTTAGCTAAAAAAAGCCGCAAGTCAATACTAAAACTTTAGAATTCATTAAAAAGTTAGCAATTTAACCATGAACCCTGAGTTTATGTAACCACTACTCTCGATAAGTCCATGTAATTTCTTGGAGTTCCATGTGTCGCGTATAGATTGTCGGATCATTCTCAAATAAATACTCACGATTAACGTCGAATGCAATACCATGTTCAATCATGCGATCAAGGGTTACATCAGTTACTTCTCGATAGGTATTGAATCGGTCAGGAAATGTTGCTTCATCGTATTCCGATAAGGCAATAATTGTGTCTCCACTATTGTGCAGGAGATAAAAGGCAATCATCGCTGTAGCAATTGGATAGTTAATAATTTCCTGTTTTGTACAGACCGGGAGTCGCGTAAAGGCAATATATTCTGCTTTGGTGGTATTAAAAATAAGATAGCAGGTCGTCATTAATCCCTCACATCGTTATCGTTAATGAGCAAATTGGCTCAGTGTGCAATCTGTGTTTGCATCCATACATGGGCTTTGTCAATAAACGCTTGGGAAATTGCACTAGCAAAGGCCCAATTCTGAAAACCATGCGGCCCACCAGTTGTAATCTCAAACGTTACGTCAACTCCAGCCGTTTGTAAACGCTCAGCATACAAACGATCTTCTTGGTAAAACAAATCAATATCGCCAACACCGATCCACGTTGGTGGCAAGCCTTGCAGGTTTTCGCGTCGCGCAGGCACTGCATAGGCTGGAATTGCATCAATGCCGGGTTTGGTCGCCAAATAGGCCTGCCAACCGATTAAATTTTTGCGATTATTCCAAACAAAATGGTCAATTTTGCTCAATTCAACCTTGGTCGTCGTGCGGTCATCAAGCATTGGACAAAACAGCAATTGAGCCAGCGGCTGAGTCGTGCCCAGATCAACCAAGCGTTGCGCCAAACTTGCTGACAAACCACCGCCAGCACTTTCGCCACCAAGCACCACCCGCACTGGGTCAATCGCTAGCGTCGCGGCCTGCTGCTGAAGCCACTGCCAACCAGCCAAACAATCATCAAGCGGGGCAGGAAATGGGTGTTCGGGAGCCAATCGATATTCCACCGAAACCACCACAATCCCTAAGCGTTGCGCCGTCGTGGCACACCATTGATCATCTTGCGCAGCCTGGCCAATAATCATCCCGCCGCCGTGAATCCAAAACAATGCAGCCGTTGAGCGACAAACAGCGGGGCGATAAATGCGTACTGGGGGATTTAAATCGTTGCGTTGTTCAATCGTCACTCCATCAAACTGATTGGCCGGAATGCGACTGCCTAACCAACGTACAAAACGCCGCCCCCAAGCGCTGCCCAACGGCAAAGGTGGAATCCGGCGGACATAGCGTTGTAATTCAGGCGCGACCATTGAAAGCTGCATCGACAACCCCTTTCAAACCAAACATCATGTTCAATTAGCCTGCTAAATAGCAGATTAAGCCCAATTTGTACAGTAAATGGCAGTGATTTACCAGCAAAAATCCCTTTTTTCGCCATTTCAGGCAGGTATGCTAAAGCTGGATCACCCAAAGGAGCACCAATTGCCAATGCGGTCAATTCGCAAATCGAAGTTCGAAGAGCAGAGTAGAAACCTACAGATACACAAGGGAACCAAAGAGGAGCCAACAACGTTTGATCGGTGTGGTCCACAATGCCTTATCAATTTAACCAAAAAGAGGATGTTATGCGACTAAAACGAAGCAGCATTGTGCTGATCGCATTGATCATCAGCGCTTGTGGGGGAGAAGCGAGCTTACCGACCATCAATCCGCAGCCACAACGGCCAGCGCCGCAGCCACGGCCACCGATCAATGCTGATGAGCCAGAGCCAGCACCACAATGGCCGACTGCCGAAGCAACGAGCGCAGCGCCAGCGCCACAGCCAGCGCCAACTCAAGCAGCAAATGCCGGTCAGCCAGTGCCAAATCCTGCGGTTGGTCAGCCTTTGGTTGATACGTGGGAGCTGCCAACCCAACCGATCGATCCAAATCCAAATTACGCCTACGAACAAGATCAAGAAATCTTTGATTCGATGTATTTTAAAAATTATGGCACAAATCCATTCGTGCGAACAGAAACCGACCCCTTATCGACCTTTGCGATGGATATTGATAGTGCCTCGTACAGCCTGATGCGCAGTAGCATCAACCAAGGCCTCTTGCCGCCAGCCGATTCAGTGCGAGTCGAAGAATATTTGAACGCCTTTGATTATGAGTATCCCCAGCCCGAGGATGGCGATTTTGCAATCTACAGCGAAGTAGCACCATCGCCATTTGGCGGCCCCAACTACGAGCTAGTGCAAATTGGAATCCAAGCTCGAAGTATCGAAGTCGCTGATCGCAAACCTGCCGCCCTTACCTTTGTGATCGATACATCGGGATCGATGGCGCAAGATAATCGCTTGGAAATGGTCAAAAATGCCCTGATTTATTTGGCGGGGCAACTTGAGCCTGACGATAGTTTGGCAATTGTGGCCTTCAACGATGGAATGCGGGTGGTATTAAACCCAACTTCGGGTGCAAATCAGATGGATATCATCACCGCAATCAACTCACTTGAGCCAGCTGGCAGCACCAACGCCGAAGCAGGACTCTATAAAGGCTTTGAATTAGCCTGGCAAGCCTACAAACCTGAAGGCATCAATCGGATTTTGCTCTGCTCAGATGGTGTAGCCAATAGCGGCATGACCGAACCAAGCCAACTGCTCGCGACCTTCCAACAATATCTTGATGCAGGCGTTCAGCTTTCGACCTATGGCGTGGGCATGGGCAACTACAACGACATTTTGTTGGAGCAACTGGCCGATAAAGGCGATGGCAATTATGCCTATTTCGATTCAGCCGATGAAGCCCAACGCCTGTTTGGTGAGCAATTGACTGGCTCACTACAAACCATCGGGCGCGAAGCCAAAATCCAAGTTAATTTTGATCCCAATGTGGTGAAACGATATCGCTTGATTGGCTATGAAAATCGTGCAGTAGCCGATAGCGACTTCCGCAACGACAGTGTTGATGGTGGCGAAGTTGGTGCGGGCCATAGTGTGACAGCGCTGTATGAAATTAAGCGCCATCCTGAGGCCCAAGGCCCAATCGCCCAAGTTAATATTCGGTATATCAGCATGGATACCAACGCGCCAGTTGAGGAAAGCCTGAATATTTCAACAGCGCAAATTCATCGCAGCTTTGATCGCGCTAGTGCGCGAATGCACTTGGCAACGAGCGTCGCCGAATACGCTGAACTCTTACGCCATTCACGTTGGAATAACGGCACTGATATCCTTGATGTGCTTGATCTGGCGGAAGAAGCGGCGCTAGATTTGCCCAATAATCAAAGTGCCGTTGAATTTGTTACCCTGCTGCGGCAGGCTGAGCAGATGCACCAATAACTAAAATAATCAACGCCCGTTTCAGCGACTGAAATGGGCGTTGATTACCAGAATGCCAGTACAAGAACAATAGTACCTAGCAAGCAACCTCACGAGCGAGCAGATGGTCATCGAAAATCAAACCATGGTCAGCACTATTCCAACCCAATGGCCACAAGGTTCCAGCGTTGTAGCGAGCACCTTGGAGTTGAGCGTCAGTCAGGGTAGCGTTGCGCAGATCAGCATCGCGCAGATCAGCACCGCGCAAATCAGCGCCAGTGAAATTCAATTGTTGGCGGGCTGGGTGAGTCGATTGATTGGAGCGAACGCCAAACAAACTAGCATCGACCAAGATTGCGCCACAAAATTGAGCTTGGCTCAGGTTGGCCCCTGAGAGATCAGCATTGGTAAAATCAGCACCATCGCATTGAGCTTGATTCAGATTTGCATCACGGAAATCTGCAGCGACAGCAGCAACTCGATTGAGTCGAGCGCGATGAAAATTAGCGCGTTGAAGATTAGCGCCACTTAATTGGGCACGCACTAAATCAGCCAAGTTGAATTGGGTATCTGCCAATTGTGCATCACAAAAATCGTGGTGACGCAAGCGGGCAAATTGCATGTTGCTGCGATAGGCCGACGAAACGGGCGTTTGAACAGGGTGGTTTTGTACGTCCAAAACCAAAACATCGCGCTGGGTTGTCATAGCAGTCTACCTTCATTTAACGTCGTGGTTAAAAGAGCAAGGGCGAATAATGATGAGCGTTGGGGTTTGCTATTAGCGCAAGCCTAAGCAAGAAGTATGCTCATCGTTCGGTGACCAAGCCAAAAGGTATCTAGAACTCCAGCTACGCTGTTGAATTCGAGGCATTGCAGGCAAGAATGAAACCAAAAGAGCAATTGTTTGGGCAATCATACCAACGCGGACTGATGAACGATTCCGATCTGGAAAGAAACAATACAACATGGTAACTCCAAACATCAGACGGTCAGGGTCTGAGGTAAGAATTTGGGTGTGTTTATGTCATATAAACACGGGCCGATAGAAATCCCGCCTCCGATAGCACCTACCACGCTTAGCCATACCATAGCGTTGCTGCTGGCAGTAATCAGCGGTATATCACCCACAATCACCAGCCAAGGTTCGCTGCAAACAACGAGGCTATTAGCCTTGTACAGGGTTGTCTGTTAGAACTTTTAGCCCGACGCGCTTACCCTTTGGGGGGATACGCTGTCAATTGTTGTGGCAGGTTGTGCCACGTGAATTTGGTGATGGTTGTTCAGATAAGATTGGTTTATCTGTGGGTTGTGGGGAAGATTATACACAGATTAACCGCCATACCACTAGGTAATTAGAAACCATTTCGATAGTACCAATAGTACCACTTGGTTTCTGACCTAGAGTGTATAGGAACTCAGTACTAGCACTTCTAGAATGACTTACCCATGCTATGGTATAACATTCACAAGGATAATTGTGCAACAACCGTTCTAGTCCTGACTATCAAGTAGTTAGGATCAGTGTAGCCCGTATCATACCAAGAATTGCGAAATTTGTCACATGGAAATGGTGGTAATGGTCAGGGTGAAATGCGGGCCAAATATCCAACTTAAATACTATACAACTATAGGCCGTCTATGGTACACTTTCCACACATAAACCTATAGGCCTATCGGTATATTGACATATGTGAAGTGTAAACTAATTCCACACCAGATCGGGCCTACCACTGCTTGAATGCCATCAATTCCGCTCTTTGCTCCGCGCATCAATTCAAGCAGATTATTGTGGTTGCTGATGGAAGAGTCGTTAATCTTTGGTAGGGCATAGCAGGCGCTATGCTGAAGGAGCAAGCATGCAAGCCTCAATCCAGCGCTGGCTTAATACAATTAAAATCTCCGATCCCGTGCAACGTGAACAAGCTGTCCTCCTTCAAATCATGCTGATTGGATTAAGCATCATTTGTTTCTTCACAGTTCCCACTGCATTTATTGTGTCAAGTACTGTTGGCAGTGCATTTCGTGCCAGTCTAACAAGTATGTTGATTTTAATTTTCTTTGTAATCGCTGTCATCAACTTGCGTCAAGGCCATTTTCGGCGCTCAGTTACACTGGCATCAAGTGGTCTAGTCGTTGGTTTGTCGATTATTCTTTTACTTGAAGGTTTACGCAATAGTGCTTGGATTCTTTCGGCTTTCATGATGCCAATCACGCTATCGGGTTTGTTAACTGGCCGCAAGGGTATTAAAACAATTGCTGGTGCAAGTATTATCGTAATTGCCATTCTTGGCGGATTACAGTTATTTAATCTGCAATTTGTTGGGGCTTATCCGCGCCTCGGCGATCTTTTGCCACCAACCATTAGCACGTTTATATTTAGTGTGTTGATTGTAGGTTTCTTCTTTCATCGTTTTAGCGCCTCGTTAAATGATGCCCTCAGCCGCGCTTTGCAACGTGAATCCGAACTCCAACAGATTCGCGATAAACTTGAAATTTTAGTCGATCAGCGAACCGCCGCTTTGCAAGATGCCTTGCACGCGGTCGAAGAGCGTGAAGGTCGGCTCGAAAAAACCAATATCGAACTAGCTGCCGCCAAAACTGCTGCCGAGGAAGCCAATCAGCTCAAGTCGCGCTTCTTGGCCAATATGAGCCATGAGCTGCGCACGCCACTCAATGCAATTATCAACTTCACCGCCTTTCTTGATCGGTATGGTGAATTCTCTGAGCGCCAACGTGAGCTGCAAGAACGGGTGCTTTATAACGCTGATCATTTGCTTGGGTTGATCAACGACATTCTCGACCTCTCGAAAATTGAGGCTGGGCGCATGGAGTTGATGTATGAGAAAACGCAACTTGAGCCAATTATCACTGGGGTCATGGCTACTGCCAGCGGGCTAACCCGCGATAAAGGGCTTGAACTTGAACTCGATATGCCCGAAGAACTACCAACGATGGTAATTGATAAAGTGCGAATTCGCCAAGTATTGCTCAATTTGCTCTCAAACGCCGTCAAATTCACTGAGCAAGGCCAAATTAATGTGGCGATCAGTCAACCCGATGCTGAAACTGTGCAAATTTCAGTCCAAGATAGTGGAATTGGGATCGCTCCTGAGCATCAGCAACAAATTTTCGAAGAATTTCAACAAGTGCAAAATGAAGTTACCCACCAATATCAAGGCACTGGCTTAGGCTTGCCGATTAGTAAATTATTGGTGGAGATGCACGGCGGCAATATGTGGCTCGAAAGCACGCCTGGCAAAGGTTCAACCTTCTTCTTTAGTTTGCCAATTACTAATAAATTACCCGAAACTACCACGATCGATCTAACTGCACCACCAAGTTTGGCCGAACTTGAGGCAGAACCAAGCAACCCAACAACCATTGAGATTGTGGTGATTGATGATAATCCTGATGCCCATGAGACCTTCCGCGTCATGCTAGAATCAGGAGGGTATCGCGTGCATAGCGTGCTTGATAGTCGCTTGGCAATCAGCACGATCAAACAAGTTGAACCACGCTTGATTATTACCGATGTGCAAATGCCCAATCTTGATGGCTGGGAGTTGCTGGCCCAGATCAAGAATGATCCAACGATTGCCCATATTCCAATCGTGGTTTGCTCAGTTGTCGATCAGGGGACAATTGGGTTGGTACTGGGGGCACGGAAACATATTGTTAAACCTGTACGTGAGGAGGTATTGCTGGCTGTTGTTCAAGAATGTGTCGAACCAACTGCCGAGATCTTGGTCGTTGATGATAACCCTGATGCTCGTCAAGTCATTCAGCATATTCTCGCAGCACGTGATTATGCCATCAGCGAAGCAGCCGATGGGATTGAAGCGCTTGCCATGATCGAACAATCAAAACCCGATCTGGTCATTCTTGATCTCATGATGCCACAAATGGATGGCTTTGAAGTGCTCGAAAATCTGCGGCATAGCCCTAATTATGCCGATATTCCCGTGATTATTGTCAGCGCCAAGGATCTTGATCAACAGGAACATGATTGGCTGCGCACTCGCGCCCAAGGGGTCATTGCTAAACGCCAACTTAGTGAGGAAGAATTTCTTAGACGCATTAATGAGATCTTTAACCAAGGAGTAGAGTATGCCCGTGGCAAGTAATGAATATTTTGTTCCCGTTGTACCGAGCGACGCATCTGTGATTATTGTTGAGGATAACCCCGACAATTTGTTCGTTTTGGAGATTCTGCTCCGCGAAGATTTGCGCGTCAAATACTATAACGGACGCGCCTCTGGCCGCCAATTTTTCAAGCTGCTTGAGGCAAATCCACGGTTATACCCCGATTTAGTGCTGCTCGATATTCAGTTGCCTTATGAAGATGGTTTTACTGTCTTTAAAAATATGCTCAATGTCCCACAACTTAAAAATACCCAAGTGATTGCGGTAACCGCGAATGTGATGCCACAAGATGTGGCCAAAGCCCGTGAACTTGGCTTCAATGGCCTGATTGGCAAGCCGATTAATCGCAATCGCTTCCCCGCTCAAATTACGCGGATCTTAAATGGTGAATCAGTCTGGGAACCCTACTAAGCCCCTGTGATCACACCAGCGTCTTGTCCTAGGCGCTGGTGTGATCGCTATCCAGAAAGGAGCAGGGTTTAGATTACGACCTTGTGTAGGATCTCGACCCGTTGTCTATGAGCTTAATTGTTGATATCTTAATTGATGATCTGCGGGCCTTGATTCGCGACCTTGGCCAAAATGGTGGACTGATGAGTCCATCAGTCTATGACACATCCCAAGCGTTGCGGCTTTATCCAACTCCCAGCGAAGATCATGTTTGGCCAGCGGTCAATTGGCTGATTAGCCAACAACAGTCAGATGGCGGCTGGGGTAATCCATCGATGCCGCTCAGTCGAGCAGTGCCAACCCTCGCGGCCATTTTAGCCCTGCGTCGCCACTGTCAGCGGCGGTCAACCTTCGATGGATTGCTTGAGGCCAAACGTTTTCTGCGCCGCCAACTTGAATATTGGGAAAAACCGCTGCCCGATAACCTACCAGTTGGCATGGAACTCCTGCTACCGTACATGCTTGAAGAAGCCTATCGCGAAGAGCATCAAGATGATATCGACGATGTGCCAATTAAGCTCCGCCTCAATATTCCCCTGGCGCCCTATCGCGAGTTGATCGCACTCGGCGAACATAAACGCTCATTGATTCAACAAAAAAAGCCCCGCGCAGGCACAGCCCCAGTCTATTCATGGGAAGCTTGGGCTAGTCATGCCGATCCAGCATTGATCGATGGCTCAGGTGGCATTGGCCATAGTCCCGCCGCCACCGCTGCTTGGTTATTTGCTGCCAATCACAATCCCAATCTACGCAACGAAATCGCTGGGGCTGAAAACTACCTGCGCCAAGCATCGCTGGCCACCTCAGAAAGTGCTCCGTGCATTATGCCAACCGCGTGGCCAATCCCACGCTTCGAACAATCGTTCAGTTTATATGCCTTGGTCACTGGCGGCATTCTCGATTTTCCCAGTATTCAGGATGTGCTCAAACCGCAAATTGCTGATCTACATCAAGCCCTCAAGCCACAAGGCATCGGCTTCAGTGACGATTTTATGCCCGATGGCGATGATACCGCCGCCGCCGTGGCAGTATTGATCGCCGCTGGCTATCCGGTTGATCTGGCAATATTAACCCAATTTGAGCGAGAACCCTATTTCGTGGCATATCATGGCGAGTTACAGCCCTCAATTTCGTTGACAGCCCGCGCGGTGCATGCGCTTGATTTAGCAGGAGTCGATATTTCACGCTGGTGGAAGATTTTTATCGATGCTCAGAAACTTGATGGAAGTTGGAGCGGCGATAAATGGAATACTTCCTGGCTCTACACTACCTGCCATGTACTGATTGCGCTCAAAAACTCGCCCTACAAAACTGCAATGAAAGAAGCTGTCGCTGCTTTACAAGTCCATCAACATCCTGATGGAGGCTGGGGCATCATCAATCGATCAACCACGGTCGAAACGGCTTATGCGGTATTGGCACTGCAAAACTTACGTGAAGCTGGACTCTTAGCTGACGACGACATTCACATGCTCCAACGTGGTTATAATTGGCTCTGTATTCATTATCGTCCGTTTCGGATGAAAGAGTATCAATGTTGGCTCAATAAAGAAATTTATTGCCCCCAACGGATTGATCGCGCCTATGAATTAAGCGCCATGTTAGCAGTCACCCTAGGAGAATTAAAATTATGAGGCCCACGCCCACGTTAGCAGAATTTCTTCATGCCCCACTTACGACAATTCGCCAAGTTGCGCCAGCAACCATGGTTTTTTCGAGTGGTGGTAGCCGACGCAAAGCAGCTTTAGCCAATATGTCGGCTGCTGGTGAAGAATATGCACGTTGGTCGCATCAACAATTACTCAAATGCCTTGAGCTTTTTTTTAATCATGGCATTAAGCATCTTTTCTTACCCATGCTTTTGCCCAACCAATTTCAAGAAACTACGCCAAATTATCGTGAGCATATCGAACAATGGGTTGCTTGGGGCGCAGCAAGTCAGGCAATGTTGGAATACTATCAGGAACATAATTGGCGAGTACGCCTCTTAGATACCCAATATTCGCCTATTTTGGCCGATGCTGCTCAACGCTTGCAGCAACCCTATGATCATCCCGATCAACCAACGCTTTGGTGGTTTGTCGTGCGTGATTCGGAAGATCCATGGCAAATCATCTTCCAAGCAGCCCAACAAACTGCCTTCAAAACTCGGAGCCAAGCGATTGAGGCAATCTATGGCGAGCCGATTCCACCAGCAGAGCTATTCGTTTCGTTTGGCAAACCCCAAGTTAATCATGATCTCTTGCCGCCGTTGTTGGTTGGCGAGTTGCAATGTTATTGGACGCAAAAGCCTGGCTATACGCTCAGCGAGGAGGAGTTTCGCCAGATTTTGTACGATTTTGCCTTCTTGCGCAAAACTTGGCAGGCCGATAAAACCGAACGCACGCAAGCCGCCCTCGCATTTCGCCAGCACTGGGAGCGTGGCCCAATCTTAGGGCTTGGTCAACAACTTGGGCCGTTTTGGTATCCACAATCAACCAGCATTGAATCAGAGTTGTAGCAGCGTTTTAGGAGAATTGTGTATGACAGTCCTATCAACCGATATTCCAGCACCCAACTCACCAAGCATCAGCGATGTTGAAGCCTACTACGACGCGATGGGGCCGTTCTATAAATTAATTTGGGGCGATAGTGTTCATGGCGGCTATTGGCCAGCAGGCTTGGAAGATATGTCGCTCCCCGAAGCCCAAGAACATTTGACCAATTTGATGATTGCGAAAACGCCAATCAAACCAGGCCAACACATGCTTGATCTTGGCTGTGGCACAGGTTTGCCGGCGATTCGCATGGCCAGCGCCAAACAATGTCATGTCCATGGATTAACTGTGGCGCACGGCCAAGTTGCCGAAGCGCAAGCCACTATCCAAGCCATGCAAATGCAGGAGCTTGTGCACATCAATTGGGGCAATGCCATGGAATTGCCGTTTGAAGCCGATTTTTTCAATGCTGCATGGGCTTTTGAATCAATTTTTCATATGCCAAGCCGCCTTACCGTGATGCAAGAAGCCAATCGCGTTTTGCAGGCTGGTAGTTATTTTGTGCTAACCGATATTGTTGAAGTCAAGTCGCTCAGCCCTGAGCAGCAGCAGGTCTTTTTCCCAGCATTCCAAATTAATACCCTCACCACCAAACAAGGCTATCTCGATCTCTTTGAGCAAACCGGCTTCGAGCAGCTTGAGTTGATCGATTTGACCGCTGGCATCGAGAAAACCCTGGCTCATACCAAACTTGGCATTGAGCAAAAACGGGCTGAACTAGCGGCAATTTATCCACCAGAAATGCTCGGAATGATCGAACAAACATGGCCGATGGTCGAGAAAATTTACGCCGAGTTTGTGCGCTATGTCCTGATTGTCGCGCGTAAACGTGGCTAAACCCAACAAATTCTAATTGTTGTGCTCATTTCAACCGTTCCATGCCCCAGATCAGCGACAACGATTTACATACTTCAAACGATCAAACGAATTAATTACTCACGAAGGAGTTAATGGTATGTCGCTGATTCAAAAAATGACCAAAGCGTTTGTATTAATCGTCGAAGATAATATTGATAACATGCTGGTATTAACTGAATTGCTGAATGTTATGCCAGAAGTGCGTTATTGTAATGTACGGCCTTCAGGTCGCCAACTGTTTGCCTTCCTCGAAAACGATGCTGTACCCGCAATTAATTTAATTTTGTTGGATATTAACTTGCCACGCGAAAATGGCTATGTGCTATTGCCCAAAATTCGTGTGCATCCCAAGCTCTGTAACGCCTTGGTGATCGCGGTCAGTGCTCAGACGGGGCCGCAAGAAGTTGCTAAAATTCGCGCGGCTGGCTTCGATGGCTTTCTGGCCAAACCATTGCACTTCCAACGCTTCCCTGAACAACTACGCCGAATTATGAATGGTGAACAAATTTGGGAAGGTGCGTAATCTGGATATTTAGTTAGTTTATTCTTAAGTATTCTAGCCAATAAATTATAGAAATCAAATCCATACTATTTTTGTGATCTATTTAGATAATTTTAGGGTTGTGAATAAAATACAACCAAAATTTGAACTAAATTTAACCAAAAATATTATTTTATGCCGTATAATACTAGTTGATCTGTGTGTCCAGGAGAAACAATTCATGGATTTTGCAATGTGGCATAACGTGAAAAGCAAAGTGGGCATTCTACTTGGCTTCACGCTGTTGGTCGGCTCGCTTGGCCAAGCTGCACCAACGAAGGCCGCCGAAAAGCTGTGTTTCAACCAGCCCGGCGTTGTTGAATGTATTGCTCCCGAGTTCCGCGATTACTGGGAAAAGAACGGTGGGCTGCCCGTTTTTGGCTATCCCCAAACCGCAGCCTATGAAGAAGCCACTCCTGAAGGTAAATTCTTGGTGCAATATTTCGAGCGCCAACGGCTTGAATATCACCCCGAGAAACCAGCTCCATTTACGATTTTGCTTGGCCGGATTAATGATGAAGTGCTGTTGCGCGAAAACCGCGTATGGCGCGATTTCCCCACCGCTCCCCAAGCGACGGGCTGCCAATTGTTCAGCGAAACTGGCCACAGCGTTTGTGGTGAGTTCTTGAAATATTGGAACTCGCAAGGTTTGGATTTGGGCGAAAATGGCATTACCTACGGCGAATCATTGGCCTTGTGGGGCTTGCCACTCTCTGATCCGCAAGAAGAAATTAACATCGATGGCGATAAAGTGTTGACCCAACACTTTGAGCGTGCTCGCATGGAATGGCACACCAAAGCTGGCAAGAACCAAATCTTGCTAACTCGCCTTGGCGTGACCTTGGTGCCAATGCAGCTCAAAATGTTGGCAATCAACGACTTCCACGGTCAAATTTCAACGGGCCGCAAGGTGAGCAACAAGGATGTTGGTGGCGCTGCCTACTTGAGCAGCTACATCAAACAAGCTCGTGCCAAAGCTCGCTACTCGTTGACCGTACAAGCTGGCGATATGGTCGGCGCAAGCCCACCAAGCTCAGCCTTGTTGCAAGATCAGCCAACCATGGAATTCCTCAATATGTTGGGAGTTAATGTTGGCACAATCGGCAACCACGAATTCGATGAAGGCTTCGATGAAATGATGCGCTTGATCGATGGTGGTTGTCACCCAACCGCTGGCTGCTGGGAGGGTGCAAACTATCCCTATGTTGTGGCCAACGTGATCGACAAACGCACCAACAAAACGATTTTACCAGCCTATCATGTGATGAACATCGATGGTGCACGCATCGGCTTTATCGGCGTAGTCCTAAAAAATACCCCTGAAATCGTGATTCCATCAGGCGTGACCAATCTTGAATTTATCGATGAAGTTACCGCAATTAACCAAGCAGTAACCGAATTGAACGGTCAAGGCGTACATGCAATCGTCGTTTTGGCCCACGAAGGTGGCACGCAAAACGCTACAACTGGCGCAATTTCAGGGCCGATTAGCACCATTGCTAATGGAATCAACGATGATGTCGATGTGATCGTTAGTGCTCACTCGCACACGGCGATTAGTGGCGAAGTCGATGGCAAGTTGATCACCCAAGCGCTTTCGTATAGCACCGCATTTGCCGATATCGATTTGACGATCGACCGCGCTAAACGCGATATTGTCGCCAAAAAAGCAACAATCGTTACGACCTTCCACGAAGGTATGACCCCTGATGCTGATGTTGCGGCAATGGTCAAGAAATACGAAGACCAAGTAGCACCGCAAGTCAATCGCAAGGTTGGTACTTCAGCCATCGCAATCACCAACACTGCTAACGATGCAGGCGAATCGGCCTTAGGTAACTTAATTGCCGATGCTCAACGCAACACCATGAGCACCCAATTTGCCTTTATGAACCCAGGTGGCATTCGCGCACCACTCGATGCTGGCGAAATTACCTGGGGCGAGTTGTATTCAATCCAGCCATTCAGCAACGATTTGGTCAAGATGACGGTAACTGGGGCTGATATCTACACCTTGCTCAACCAACAATGGCAAACCCAAAGCGATGGGACAGTTCGCGCTCGCATCCTGCAAATTTCAGGCTTGAGCTACACCTGGACTGATGCCAACGCGGTTGGTCAAAAAGTGCTTGAAGTCCGTGATGGCAGTGGCCAACTTTTGGATAAAGCTGCCAGCTACACCATCACCGTCAATAGCTTCTTGGCGGATGGTGGCGATGGCTTTGTTGTGCTCAAGCAAGGCAAGAATCGCGAAGTTGGCCCAACCGACCTCGATGGCTTAGTGCGCTACATCGAAAAATTGGCTCAGCCAATCAGCGCCAACATCGAAAACCGCATCGTCAAACAATAATTACACGATAACACACGATCACCAATGCAGCAGGTTTGGCCTGCTGCATTGTGTTTTAGGGCAACCAGCGTGGCCAAATCGCATCATCAGCAAATTGGCTGGCATTGGGGGCAGCAGGGTTTTGTTGCCAAATTGAATAGCGCGATTGCTGTGGGTCAAGTCTACTCCAAACCAATTGCTGACTATCTGGCGACCACTGGGGATCAAAATTATCGTATTGCGGATCGTTGGTAAGTTGAATCGGTTGAATGGAATTATTGAGCTTTAATAGCCAAACTTCGCCTAATTCAGCGCCCAACGGGCGGCGAATATAGGCTAATTGCTGACCATCAGGAGCCAGCCGTGGATAGTACACATCGGCATCAGGGCTTTCGAGCACAACATTTAATTGCTTGGTCGCCAGATCATAACGCACCAAACGACCAAAACGTCCTGTTTCTGGCTCAGTGAGTTGGGCAATAATTAAGGCCTGGCTATCAGGCTGCCATGTAAATGTGCCGGTCAGGGTTAATTCACGGGTTACCCCAGTAACATCTTGTAACACTAATTGAGGCCGATCAGCCAATTCATAGATCAACCAATTCCCATCAGGCGACCATTGTTGATTCAAAGCGGGCGTTTGATCGGCATCCAAGCTTTGGGGCTGGCGCAAGTTGGCGCTGATTTGCCAGATGCTGGGCGGCGCAGGCTCGTCATCAATCAAGGCCAATGGCGAACGCAAATAAAGCAGTTGATCATTGGTAGGATGACAGGTGGCTTGGCTCAACACCGCCTCAGGATCATCAACCAAAATTTGGGTTTGTAAATCGGCTAAATTACTTGCGACCAAACGCTTGGTTGTGCTGGTCGCCGTTGTATAGACCAAACGACCTTGGTTGAAGCAAGCAGGGCCATTGACTGCCGCGCCAATTGTGCGAAATCCGGCAACACCACTGATGATCAAATGGGCAGATGTTAATGGTTGTTGCACATAACTCAAACGCCAACCTTGTGAGCCAAAAGTTGGCACAGCAGTTGGCACAGCGGTGGGTTGCACTGAGCCACAACCGATTAAACTCGCGATCATTCCAAGAAATACGATCCAACGCATGGGGCAACATTCCTCTTAAATAGCCAGAATCCGTCAGGCTAGCCACTTCGCAGCAGCAGGCCTGACGGATTATCGCACAACAATCAATCTTTATTTAAAGCGAATGTGTAAATGATTATCGTGATTGGGATAGGAAGTGGTCAAACCTTCGCTAATCAACACCGGATCATTGAAGTAGATCACAGTAATTTGGTTAGGTGCAGCAGCACGAATGGCTTTGACCAAATTACGGGTAGCAGCGCGATCGTAGGTGCTCGATTGCCAAGTAATTCGACTACCAGTGCATTGCTTGCCATCGGTGCGAATTGGCCAAAGATCAACATCAAGGCCAGTTTCGTGCGAGGCATGGCCAGGAATATCGCCGCCATGCTCAAAACTAATATCGCCAAGCGGCACTTTACCCTTGCCATAACCAACAAAATCACTAGCGGCTGCTTCAATTTGGGCCACAGTTGAGGCAACACCCCAGTTGGCGTTGCCGTTGCTATCGGGGTCTTGATCGCAGATATTGGCACTGAAATCGGTATATTCATAATGCCAAATTAAGTTCTTCCAAGTGGTTGGGCCAACTACACCATCGGCACTGAGGCCAGCATGGCTCTGAAAACTCTTGACAGCGATCTCAGTACCAGCCCCAAATGCACCATCGACGGTTAGGCCAGCGTTGCGTTTGGCATTCAACAAGGTTTGAATAGCCTTGACCGCGTTACCATTATCGCCGCGGCGCACAGTTACAATCAACTCGCCCCATGTATTTGGCCCAACAATCCCATCAGCCCCAAGGCCGCGACTTGATTGAAAACTCTTGACTGAGCTTTCTGTGCCTGAGCCAAACACACCATCGGCACTAATATTGAGCAAATATTGCATAGCTTTGACATCAGTGCCACGATTGCCTTTGCTAATGGTATGGAAAAATGCCGCTGAAAATGCCTGCGCCGAGCCAATTGAACCAAGTGTAATTCCAAAAATCAAGGTAAAACTAGCAATTCGCCAAACTAAAGCTTTCATCAAGCAACCTCACTACATCGCTAAGTTGTTCCAGCTGTTCAAGCCAACCACACCATCAACTGTTAGTTGGCGATTGGTTTGGAAGGCACGAACCAGCGTGTTTACGCCTGTGCCAAAGCTGCCATCAATTGTCGTTGGGTAATTTTGCACCGTCAGTTGATTTTGTAAGGCCTTGACTGCCTCGCCTGTATCGCCTGAGCGCAAGGTCATAATTAATTTTTCCCACGTTGCGGCCCCAACCACGCCATCTGAGGTTAGGCCATTGGCAGTTTGGAAACTCTTGACGGCAGTTTCGGTGCCTGGGCCAAAGGCTCCATCGGCGGTAATCGTCGCGCCGCGTGCCCGCAAAAGATATTGCATGGTTTTGGCGAGGCCAGTTGCGGGGGTGTTACGCCGCAAAATTGGCCACATACGACCAACTGCGCCACCACTAAGCGTGGTATCAACAGCAGTGCGTAACTGTGGCAGCAAACTATAGAGCGTATCGCCAGGGCAACTGGTGTTATCCAAATCGCGATGGCCGACAATAGCGTTGGCGGTTAGGCCATATTGCTGGCAAATATAGGCAATCAATGCCACCAGTTTATTCCACAAGGGCAGGCTAGGCGTAACATTCATATACAAGCCTTCGCATTCGATGCCAATATGGGTGTCATTATGGCCATCGACGTGTGCGCCTTGAACATGCTTCGTGCCACCCTGCAAAATGCTCAAGCTTTGATGGCGACCTTCCATAATCCAGCCACCACGGCTGATCGTAAATTGCTGGCCTGTATCGATCCAGCCGCGATTGAAGTGGCTTTGTTGGATTTGACGGGCTACTTGCCAAGCCTTATTGCGGGTAAAATCGTTGGTGTTAGGATTCGTCGTGTGATGCACGACAATGCCGATTGGCTTTTGATTGAGCACATTGATTGGCTCTTTGGCAGCGGCAGCACCCCAAGCAGTAGTTGAATCAATCGCGGGTGTTGCAACAGCGGCATGGGCAGGCCGCAAGAGGCGTAATTCAGTGCCACCAACCACCACGCTCATTGCCACGCCCAACGATAGTTTGCCAAATGTACGGCGCGAAAGTTTCTTCATTGCGGATATTTCCTTTGTTCAAAAAACAAGCCCCACGTTGGAAACGTGAGGCTTGTAGGCAAAAGCGATTATGGGCGGGGCCAAGCGCAGTGGATGTGAGTGCTATGGCCAGAATCGCCAGGCCCAAGCACTTCGGTCGCGCCGAGGTTGGCGCATTTGTTGCGGAATGATTGTTGGTTGGGGTGTGAGGAGCTAACGTGTGAGCCGTTGATCACATTGACATCGACGGCAACGCCAGCATAGTGACGTGAGTTGGCGCTGTGGGAGCCACCAGCGATTTCGCTGACCGAATAGCTCCACGATTGTGAGAGGGTGATCATCCCATTCAATAATGAGGTGCTGAGGTAAACCGAACCACCTGGGGCATTGCCGTAGCTGCTCCGGCGAGCAGCGCCACCATTAGCGGTGTCAACAATGTTTTGGCGAGCGGTTGCGCTATCGGAAACGCCTGAGGTGTGGATGGTGGCGAGGGCGATGCGGCTGCTATCGCGGATGGTGCGAGCCAAATCGGCGCGGCTGGAGCCACCACCACTTGGATTGCCAGTCAAAGCAGCCCAAGTATCGGCACCAACGATGCCATCGGCTCCCAAACCTTTGCTCGATTGAAAGCTCTTGACTGCTGACAACGTGCCTGCGCCAAAATCGCCATCAACCGTCAACGAATGGCCATGCTTTTTCAATTGGCGTTGCAAGGCATTGACGACAATGTTGTTATCGCCTTGGCGCACGGTGATAACCAATTGCTCCCACGTGTTGGGGCCAACCACGCCATCAGCGCTCAAGCCTTTGCTCGATTGGAAACTTTTGACTGCTGACAACGTGCCTGAACCAAAATCGCCATCGACCGTCAAGCTATAGCCGCGTTGCTTCAACATGGCTTGCACGGTATAGACGTTATCGCCAGAATCACCGTTGCTGACGGTTGCCCAAGTGCGGGCTGCAACACCCTGCGCCGCAGGGCCAAAACTTGCCAACATGACCAAAGCCATGGTTAGGCCGCTGAACCAAAATGCCCACCGCTTGTGCATAATTGCTATCCTTCCTTGTGAATGCCACTAAAAAAGATCGGGAATGGGATTGTTTCAAGCTTGATTGTCGAAAAGCGCGATTCGTAGGTATACTATATGCAACCCTTCTTAAAAAATTCTAAAAATATTGTTATGTTTCTAAAAAATATCTTAAAGCTCTACCAGTGATCCACTAGGAGGTTCCATGACGCAACAGCCTACAATCTTAGTGATTCAACCAGATCGAGCCTTGCAAGCCTTAATTGTGCGGGTCTTGAAAACCGCTAGTTTTCAGGTATTACGCAGCGATAGTATTCAGGAAGCCTTGCTCCTCGTTGAGCAAGAGGCGCTTGATTTGGTGGTCATCGATCAGTGGATTCCCGACCAAGATGCGCTGGAGTTTTGTCGTAATTTACGCGAGCATTCAAATTTGCCGTTGCTGATGGTAGGAGCCAGCAGCGATGCTTATATGCGAGGCATCGCGCTCGATCAAGGGATTGATGATTATGTGATTACGCCGTTTCACGAAAGCGAATTTTTGGCCCGCGTTCGAGCCTTGTTGCGACGCAGCCAACAAGCGACTCAGCAACAACAGCCGCAGTATACCGAATGTGGCGCGTTGCTGATCAACTGGCAAGACCAGCAAGTACGCAAATATGGCGAATTAGTCCATCTTACCAAAACTGAATGGGCCTTGCTCAAATTATTTATTCAATATCATGGCCAAGTTTTGACTCATCGCATGCTATTACAACAGGTTTGGGGCAAAAGCTATAGCGAAGATCGGGCCTATCTGCATGCCTATATTCGGCGTTTACGCGCCAAACTCGAAGACGACCCAACCAATCCACAGTTAATTCACTCAGAATCGGGAATTGGCTATCGTTTTATGCGAATTGAAGCGCCTACTCAAGCGCCACAAGCCAACCCAACGAGCCTTGCCCATTTGCGCCTGCCCTACCCGATCGCCGCGCTGATTGGCCGCCAGCATGAATTAACCGCCTTACAAGAACTACTGAGCAAATCCGAAGCCCGATTAATCACGATCACAGGGATGGGTGGCTCAGGCAAAACCAGCATGGCCAGCTATATTGCCCAGCAATTGCATCAAACGCAACATATGCCAGTGGTATTTGTGGCGCTCGACACCATCAACGATCCCAATATGGTAGCGGCAACCTTGGCTCGCGCTGCTGGCTTACGCGACCATGGCGATGATCAGTCGCTCGAACGCTTGCAAGATTGGATTAGCAATCAAACTATGCTCTTAATTCTGGATAATTTTGAGCAGGTGTTGGGTGCAGCGCCGCAAGTCAGCCAGTTGCTCCAGCATTGCCCAAATTTGAAAATTGTGGTTACCAGTCGGATTGTTTTGGGGGTGTATGGTGAATACGAGTTTGTCCTGCCCCCGCTCGGCTTGCCCGACCTGCAACAAAGTCCACCGCTTGAGCAAATTGCCGCCAGTCCGGCGATTCAACTCTTTGTGCAGCGGGCGCAAGCGGTGGATAGCCAATTTCGCTTGACTGCTGAAAATGCTGCTAACGTGGCCGAAATTTGTGTGCGGCTTGATGGACTGGCCTTGGCAATTGAGCTGGCAGCAGTTCATAGCAAATTTTATCCGCCCAAGGTGATGTTGCAACGACTCAACCAGCGGCTCGATTTTCTCTATCATAACAGCCCGGATCGAACACAGCGCCAACATTCGCTGCGCGGAGCAATCGATTGGAGCTACGAACTGCTTGGCAGCTATGAACAAACGATTTTTCAAGGGCTTGGCTTATTTGCCGGCAGTTTCACCCGTGAGGCGGCCCAAGCTTTGTGGCCCAACGACGAACCAAGCCGGATCGAACGAGTTTTACAGCATTTGGTCAATGCTAGTTTGTTACAACGCGAAACCAGCAGCGACGGCCTGAGTTGGTTCGCCATGCTCGATACCATTCGCGAATATAGCTTGAGTAAATTGCCAAAAGGTGAGGCCCATTGGCTCCAACAACAATTACTTGATTATTATGTTGAGTTAATGCAACAAGCCGAACAAGCCTTTTTGGTCAGCAACCATACTGGCTGGATCAAACGGCTCGAACGTGAATTACCAACGATTCGTAGCATTCTCGCATGGGGCATTCAGCAAGAATATAGCTTGGCAGTCTGGCAATTATGTGCGAGTTTTTGGCGCTTTTGGCACGAGCAAGGCCAAATCAGCGAAGGTCGCGAATGGCTAGCTAAAATTCAACACTTACAACCAAACACAATCCCCTTGGCAATTCGCGATAAAGTGCGGCTTGGGGCTGGCGTTTTGGCCTTTATCCAAGATGATTATGCGGCGGCCAATCAAGCGTTTGGCGAAGTGTTGGTCGAGCCACGCGCCGAACATCAACCCAAAGCAATTGCCCATGCACTAACCAATATTGGCATGGTCGCCTATTGGCAAGGGCGTTATGGCGAGGCAATTCAGGCCTTGGAAGAAAGCTTGCCTTTATTAAAAATGCTTGATGATCGCTATGGAATGGCCAGCAGTTTGCGCCATTTGGGCATGAGTCAGTTGGTGCAACATGGCTCACGCAGCGCCTTGGCGTTATTGGCCGAAAGTTTAAGCTTCTATCAAGAGCTTGGCAGCAAAAGTGGCATTGGCACGGCGATGGGGTTTTATGGCCGGGCTTTATTAATTTATGGCGATGATCACGAAGCTCAGCAATGGCTCGAACAAAGCATCGCCATGCTTGAGCCATTGGGCAATTGGCCTGCCATGGCTCGCAGCCAAACCTTTTTAGGGCGAGTAGCCTTAGCCCAACGGCGTTATGCTGATGCCCAACAGTTGCTCAGCCAAAGTTTAGCCACGCTCTATCGAGTTGGCGATCGCGAAGGCGTAGCCGCTTCAATCGAGGGTTTAGCCGTTTGGAGCGCACTCAACCAGCAAGCTGAGCGAGCACAAGCGCTTTGGAGTGGCGCAGATTGGCTACGTGAATTAATTGGCGCACCAATTCCACCTGCCGACTATCAGGCGCTACGCCGCATGTTGCCCCAAGCTTTCAGTTTTATGCAACAAGCCCAAACGCCCAAATCGCTGCGGCACTTGGTTGGCTGTGCCTTAGCTAGTGATTGTAGCTCGTTGGGCTGCGATGAGCATGAGCAATAACATAACGCACTCTAACGATACTGGTACAATACACCATTGTGCACAACAACCTAGCAGACACGAATCCGCCGAATCTCCAAACGATAAGGAATACCCATGACCCGTCAACTACCGCGACAGCTTGAAGCCTATCGCGATTTATTGAATGAAATTGACCTAAACCAACTGCTTGAAAGTATCAATCAGCCTTTGCCTAGCGGTTTGCGCACCAATCCGCTCAAGGCAAATGCGAATGCCCCCCAAGCGTGGCAACAACACTATAGCTGGCAACTTGAGCAAGTGCCATTTTGCCAAACAGGTTGGCAATTGCGCAACGAGGTTGGCAATTTAAGTCGCACCGTCGAGCATCAAATGGGCCATTACTACATCCAAGATGCCGCATCAATGCTGCCCGTTGAGCTTTTTGAATTGCAACCTGAGGCCGAACCCAGCGTGCTGGATTTGACCGCCGCGCCTGGAGGCAAAACCACCCACATCATCTCGCAGCTTGAAGATCGTGGGCTGGTAGTTGCCAACGACAGCAATTTACAACGGATCGCTGGACTCAAAGGCAATATTCAACGCTGGGGCAGCACCTCGACGGTCATCACCAACCAACCAGGTGAGCGCATGGGCCGTTGGTTGCCCGAACAATTCGATTATGTCTTGTTGGATGCGCCGTGTAGTGGTGAAGCACTGCGCACCAGCGAACGCCACACCAGCCGGCTCGTTTCGAGCCACGAACGCAATACCTTACAACAACGCCAAATTAAGTTGCTTGAAAGTGCCTTGCAAGCAGCGCGACCGAGTGGCCATGTGGTTTACTCGACTTGTAGCCTTGCGCCAGAAGAAGATGAAGCTGTGCTTGATGCGCTACTCAAGCGCTACCCAGAGCAAATTCAAATTATGTCAATTCCAGCCAACGTGCCAATTGAAGCACCTGGTTTATTGGCGGCAGGCTCACAGAATTATGACCCAAGCATTGCCAATGCCTTGCGTTTATGGCCACATCTTTATAACACTGCTGGCTTTTTCGCTGCACTGATCGTCAAGCACGACCAAATTGCTACGCCCAGCCTAGAGCGCCCGCAACAAACTCTAGCCAAAGCTGGCTACAAAGCGATCACAAATGAAGAACAGCGCCAAATTCTGGATACATTGCACGATGTTTATGGCTTTGATTTGAGCAAAATCTTAGCAACCAAAGGCCTAAGTTTATGGCGCAACGGCAAAACAATTCAGGCGATTCCTGAGCGCTGGCTAAGCAATTTCGCGCAATTTCCATTTGTGAGTGCTGGCATTCAGGTTGGCAAACTATCGCGCCATGGTTTTCAGCCAGCCCATGATTTGGCCTCGCGTTACGCCGAGCAATTCAGCCAACAACAGCTCACGATTAACGATCAGCAGCTTGACGATTGGCTAGCACGCCGCGATTTAGCCATTAAAACCAGTCAATATCCGAATGGCAGCATCGTGGTAGTGCGCGATCAACAACAACGTTACCTTGGTTTAGGCCAAATCGACGGCAACAGCTTGGAAAATCTACTGCCGCATTGGCAATAACCAGAGGGTTCAGGGGTTAGTGGCTAGGGTTCAGAAGGGCTGAAACCACGAAGAACACGAAGAGCGCTAAGTTTGGTTAATATGGTTTTTTGGAATTAAGCATATGCCAAGCAGCCAAACAACTCACCATTCGTGCCCTTCGTGTCCTTCGTGGTTAAATCTCCTCTATCCTTCGCCTCTGCGGTAAAATCTAACTTCTGGCAACTAACGTTCCAGTCCCTGACCCCTGACAACTAGCCCCCAACCCTTCTAGTTAAATCGTTTCCAATGGCCCTCGGAAATCACCTCAACCCGACCATCGACAACCTGAATCGCCGTTTGATCATCGATCGCATAGGCTGGCTCGGCAATACTAGCAGCCCATGGTTCAGCGTGAGCCAGCGTGTTATACGGCAGATCTGGGTGATCAAGATGCGGAAATATCGAAAAATCGACCATGCCCAACGTGCGATCGCCGCCTGTTGGTGGTTGCCAACCGACAAAGTACTCGCCAATGCGTGGCGTTAGCACCATGCTTCCAGCACTCAAGCCTACATAGACCAGATTGCTCAGGCTAGGCAAAAGCTCCGCCAACCCCGATTGCTGCATCCAATAACCGAGATAGAGCGGGTCACCACCGCCAACCAACAGCACATCACATTGCTGGACGACTGGAACCCAGCGTGATCGATCAATACTGGGCAGCGCCGTCAATTCCAAGACCCCCAAAGATTTCCAGCCTAACTCACACATTGGTGTTCGTGGTTCATTGCCGCTGATAAAGCGCCAAGCACTGTCGCTGCCATTTGAATTGGCATAACTAGCAGTGGGAATGCAAAGGGCATGACATTGATCAATCGGTTTAGCGAGCAGTTTCACCAGCGCTGTATGAATATTTGGATTGGTAATTCCAGCCGAGGTCAGCAGATACTTCATCAAGCGTACTCCTAGCAAATTTCATCGATGAGTTTTACATCAAAATAGCTCACATGTTCGATTATATAAACCCTGTCAAGCTCAAGTGAACATGGCTAGCTATTGATCCACAAAGAACACAAAGCCCACGAAGGCTGAAATGCCTCGACATTTATTTGACAAACAACGATCAGCCGTCTACAATTAGCGCCTTGTTGATACTTGATATCAATAATCAGATAGAAAGGTTTGGCAATGCGGCGTTTAACTCAGCTTTTCGGGCTGATTCTGATGATACAAATACTGGTAGCGTGTGGTACATCCAGCGAAACACCTGATGCAACGACTTCAACGAGCAATTCAAATGGTGAATTACGGATCGGAACAGGCATCAATTTGCCAACCAGCCTTGATGTAGCCCAAGGATCAAATGGCTACAATATGCTAACCTACGGCGCTGGCGAAACCTTAATGCGTTTTACACCCAGCAATCAACTTGAACCATGGTTAGCTGAAAGCGTTACCGCGCTTGATTCAAGCACATGGCAAATCAAATTGCGCCAAGGCATTCGCTTTCACGATGGCAGCGAACTCAAGGCCAGCGATGTGCTTAATTCATTCAATAGCAGTTGGCAAAACCTCAGTGGCGCTAAAAATTTCATTCCTGCGGATACCAAAGCCAGCGTAGTTGATGATTACACTCTGACGTTAACCACCAGCCAAGCTGAGGGCAGCATTCCCTATAGCCTGGCCAACTGGAATTTCGTGATCCATAAGCCTGCGGTTAATGGCATCTCGATTTTGACGGGTATGTATCATCCAATCAGTCTTGAAAAAGATCAAGAGTTGGTGCTCGAACGCTTTGCCAATTATTGGGATGGTCAGGCAGGGCTGCAAAAAATCAGCGTCAAGAAAATTCCTGATGCTAATGCCCGTGCATTGGCGTTACAAAGCGGCGATTTAGATCTCCTGACCAACGTCTCGCCTGATGTTGCCCGTGGTTTACCCGCCGATATCGAGCTTCAAAGTGTGGCTGGCACTCGTATGCATTATGTTATGTTAGATAGTGCCCATCCACCATTTGATGATCGACTGGTGCGCCAAGCCATGGCCCTCGCGATTGATCGTCAAGCCTTGTTGCAAGCGACGCTTGATGGGCAAGGCGCAGTTGCCACCAATCTTTATCCAGCAACGGTCGGAATTGAACTAGTTGAGGCTCAAATTTTTGACCCAGCCCAAGCGGCGAGTTTGCTTGATCAAGCGGGTTGGGTCGTGGGTAGCGATGGTATGCGTAGCAAAAATGGTCAGCCGCTGGCCTTTACATTGCATAGCTACCCTGGCCGCGCCGAATTAACCTTGATGGCAATTGCAATTCAGGCCCAACTCCAAACTCTGGGCATCAAAGTCGAAGTAAACGAAGTTGCTGATATTGGCGAAGTGCTGGAAAAAGGCAATTTCCAAGCCAGCATGTATTCGATTGGCGCCTCAGGCGACCCCCAATATACGGTTGGCATCACCTTGGTTGAAGGTGCGGCCTACAATTATGCTGGCTACAACAATCCAGCAATTGAAAGTGCCTTTGCCGAACTTCGTGCCGAGCAAGACCCAAGCAAACGTATTGCGATTGCCAAACGCATCCAAACCGAAGTCAAAAACGATCCAACCAATCTTTATTTGGCCAGTCCACCGCTGATCAGCGCCTATCGCAAGGGCAGCATCAGCGGCTATGTGCCCAATCCCAACGATGTTTATTTGATCACCAAGGAATTGAAACTCAATCAATGAGCATGCTATTGCAGCAATTTGTGGGGCGCTTGTTCAGCGGGCTAGTGGTCTTGTGGATGGTCAGCATGTTGGCATTTTTGATCATCCATATGGCCCCAGGTGATCCAGCGCGGATGTTGTTGAGCGCCAGCGGCCTTGATGCACCACCAGCCGAAGCTGTGGCAGAAAAACGGCGTGAGCTAGGGCTTGATCGTCCGCTGCTCAGCCAATATGCCAGTTGGCTCGGCGCGGTGGTACAAGGCGATTTTGGAGTTAGCTATCGTTCGGGCAAGCCAGTTTGGCTGATGTATCGCGAACGTTTGCCCGCCACCTTACTGATGGCGGGCTTGGCGCTCACGGTTTCGCTGAGCATTGCCATTCCCTTGGGATTAATCAGTGCCATCAAGCGCCATAGTTTGTTGGATCATGCGGCGCAATTTTTGGCCGTGATTGGTGCGGCAATTCCTGGCTTTTGGATTGCGCTGGTATTGATTTTGGTGTTTGCGGCCAAATTGCGTTGGTTGCCAGCCCTAGGCAGCGCCACATTTAAAGGCATGGTGCTGCCAGCAATCGTTTTAGCCTTGCCGAATATAGCGCTAACCTCACGTTTGGTACGCGCAACCACCCTAGACGTGCTGAATCAACAGTATATCGTCACGGCTAGGGCTAAAGGGCGCTCTGAATATGGTTTGCTCTTTGGGCATGCCCTTCCTAACGTTGCAGCTAGCTTAATCACCCCAATCAGCCTAGAATTGGCCTTTTTGCTAACTGGCACGGTAATTATTGAAACAGTATTTGCCTATCCTGGGGTTGGGCGGATGGCGGTCGAGGCAGCCTTGGTCGGCGATATGCCAGTTTTGGGCTTGGCAGTCTTGATCGCAGGGGGAATTTATGTTATCGCTAACTGGTGCGCTGACCTCGGCATGGCAGCGCTTGACCCACGGCTCCGTCAAAACACCGCCAATTAAGCAGGCGGAGCAACGCAGCAAACCACAACTGAGCCGTATCGGCAAATTAGCCGCTAGCGGGTTGTTGTTTATGTTGATGGCGGTGATCGTTGGCCCATGGCTCTGGCAGGTTGATCCGATCGCGCAGAATATTGGGCAACGCTTAGCCCCACCATCATTGAGCCATCCCTTTGGCAGCGATCAATTTGGGCGTGATATGCTCGCCCGAATCTTGGTTGGCGGGCGTTGGTCGTTGTTTGGGGCAGGCTTCGTTTGCCTTGGCACAAGCTGTTTAGGCTTGGTATTGGGGTCATGTTGCGCTTTGGGGCCGCGCTGGCTCGATTATCTACTGAGCCGAATTACCGAAACCTTCCAAGCCATTCCACCAGTGTTACTGGCCCTCGCTTTGAGCGCAATTCTCTCGCGGTCGTTTAGCAATTTATTGTTGGCGCTGATTCTGACCAACTGGACGTGGTATGCCCGAATGTATCGCGCCTTGATTCTCAAAGAATTAGCAATGCCCTACATCGAAGGTGCGCAAGCAATTGGCGTAAAACCACCAGCGATTTTGCTGCGTCATGTGCTGCCCAACCTGTTTGGGTCGATGGTCGTGATTGCCACAACCAATTTTGGCAGTGTGATTTTGAATCTTTCGGCCTTATCGTTTATTGGCTTTGGCCTCAACCCACCAACCCCTGAATGGGGCAATTTAATCAATGAATCACGGGCATTTTTTCAACGCGAACCACGGCTGATGATCATTCCAGGCCTGTGCATTGCCACAACCGTGCTATGGCTCAACTTGCTTGGCAATGCCCTGCGCGATCATTTGGATCGCTATCAAGGGGTCAGGGATTAGGGGCCAGCGCTTAGGAGTCATGATCATTGGATTCGGTAACTTAAAACTGACACCTGGCCCCTGAATCCTGACCCCTCACCTCTTCGTGTGCCTTGTATCCTTGCTAGATCAAACCTAACGTTCATCCCTCGCGCGAATTTTTTGATAGACCTGAATTGCACTTTGGGTCACGGCAGCGGTGCTTTGACCAGGAAAGGTACTATCCCCTACCAACCACAAGCCATTAATGCGTGCCGCTTGTGGCCCCAAACTAAGCAAGCCCGAAATCGAACGCCATTGCGGCAAGCCACCAACCATACCGCGTTTGCGCTGAGTATAGCGGGCAAACGAAACCGGCGTACCGATTTGTTGATAGCGAATATGTTGGCGAATTGCGGGCAGCGCCAACGCCACGGTATCAAGCATGCGCTCCGCCATCGCTATTTTTTCAGCACGATAGCGAGCTGGATCAGTTTGCCGCCAATGCCACCAGCGCCCAACATCAGTATGGGTTGAAACGGTCATTGCTCGTTGGCCAGCGGGCGCACGCGAACCATCATCAGCAGGATGCAACGAAATAAACACACTATTGGCCTCGCCAAGAGCTTGATCGTAGTTGGCAATAATTTGATGATGCTCAGCCAAACCTTGGGGAATTGCGGCTTCGTCGATGCCCAAATAGAGCGTTGCCGCGCCCCAACCTTGCGGCACAGCCTTGATCGTTCGACGGAGCATCCAACTTGGTGGCTGATCGATTAGCTCAGCCAAATCCCAAACCGTCGTGTTAGCAATAACCTGCTTTGCGCGAAAACGCTCGCCCTGCACAGTGGTTAGCCCAACCACTTGCCCTCGATCGGTCTGAATTTGACTTACTTTTTGGCGATAGCGAATCTCGCCGCCAGCCTTGAGCAAGGCTTGTTCGAGGGTTTTGGCTAAATTCCATGCGCCACCCTCAACATAATAGGTACCAATTCGCGCCAAATCGAGCGCCACTGCTCCGTAGAGCCAAGCACATTCGGCATGGCTACTTTGGGCACTAATCAACAATTGACCATCAATAAATGTGCGAATTCGTCGATCATCCACCTTATGTCGATTGAGTGCATGCTTAACCGTGCGCGGCAGGGCTGGCAATAAACCAAGCATCTCAGGCCGAATTGTGGTTAGCAACTGACCAAGATCAGCCAATGATTCGGGCGGCATCGCCGGCATGCGACCAGCAAAGCGCCAAGCTACCTCGGCCAAATGCTCTTGTTCAAGCCAAAATTGCTCAGCTTCCCATGCTTGGCTGGGGCACAACCGCTGGCGCTCGGCGATCCAGCGCGCATCACCCCAACGGGTCACCCGCAGATCGGGCAACCAAACTTGCATCGCTGGATTGAGCGGGCGAATTGGCCAGGTTAAGCCTAATTTTTGCCCAAGCCAATAATGCGCACCGCCAGGCCGAAAGCCTGCAAAAACGGTTGCACCAACATCAAAAATATAGTGTTCGCCATTGGGGCGTTTACGTTGATAGGAAGAAGCACAGCCACCAGGCTCGATATGCGCCTCTAGCACTAAAACTCGGTAGCCATCGTTGGCTAAGAGGGCGGCAGCAGACAAGCCCGCGATGCCTGCGCCAATCACAATCAGATCATATTCCATCGCCAATTCCCCACTTAGGATCAAACAGGCTATGCTACGTGGGGAACCAGCGCTTGGTTTAATAAATGTCCCAAATCGCTTCGCCGCGCAAAATTCGTACAATATAATCAGGGAAAGTTTTAATTGAAACCGGTTTTGCTACAAAGCCATCAAAGCCAGCTGCCCGCATCCGTTCAACATCTTCACGGCTGCTATACGCCGACATGGCTACAATTTTGGTGCGCTTAAAATCGGGCAACACGTGTAACTTTTGCAGCACCATATAACCATTCTCTCGCGGGATGCGAATATCCAGTAAAATTAAGTCGAGCATGCCAAGGGAGGGATTTTGTTGAACTTGCGGCGAACTCAACCAATTGAAAAAGGCCTCGCCCGAGGCACGAGCGTTACAATAGGCCACATGAACCCGTTCACGCAGCAGCAACAGTGCCAAATCCATGCTATCTGCATTATCTTCAATGACCATAACTTTGGCCTGAGCTGGAGCGACGATGGTTGGTTTGGGCCGAAAAGCAGCGCCTACCATGTGAGAACCTCCGAATGGATTGGTTATTTGTCGCATGGCATCATCAACGCAGCTAGCATAAATCACAGGTGATGCCATATCCCCCCAAAGTGGAATCTTTCACACTACTATCTACTCCCTTGGGGTTAAATTTGCCTCAAAATCAGCAATAAATCAAGAGCCTAGGGTAAAATGGGGACTTTTAGGCTAGGTCGATCGATAGAGAATGGGTATGGATTACAACAAGGTGTGGCCGAAGCAATGCCTAGATCGCAACGCAACTAATGGTTGGTGCGTAGCAAAACCGCCCTTGCAAGCCACACCCAACGGTTACTAGGAGGATTGGATGCACGATACTATGACGAGCACAACACTCTATGCTGCCTGCTTTGAACAAGATTCATTGGCCCAGCACGAGGCCTATACCACACTTTGGAATATGCTCTATCGTGTGGCTTATGCCATGCTCCACGAGTACCCCGATGGCGACGCAATTACTACTGATTGCACCCAAAAAGCCTTGATCAAAATTCATCGCAACATCGAGCAATGCCAAAATCCAGCCACATTTCGCGAATGGTGCATGCAAATTGTGCGACGCACCGTGCTCGATGAATTACGCCGACCAGAACATCGCCGCCGCGCCAGCATGCCCGATGCTGAACATGGCCCATGGGTTGCCCCAATCGAAACCTTGCAACTTGATGATCTCCGCGCTATCTTAAACGAGGTGATCGAGGAAGGACCGCTCAGCGCCCGTTCGCGGCGAGTGGTGGTTGGGCGCTATTTTAGCGAACAAAATGATGATATTTTGGCTCAAACTGAAAGCGAATTGGCGCAAAAGCCCGTCTTGGCTTCGCATATTCAAGTAACTCGCGCCAAAAATTTGGCAGCCTTACGCCGCGACCCAGCATTAATCGCCCGTTTACGCGAATTTGTTGAAGAAGGATAGGTTGGGGCGCTTGCATGCGTCTCCATGCTGAAGCCGCTGATTAGTTGTAGTAGGAATGTTCTATGAATCAAGCAAACTGGAGCCAGAATGCCATGCAGCATTTGGTAAAAACCTTGGTCGTACCAGTTGATCAGCAAGCATGCGAGACATGCTGCGATCAACTGGCCATCTATGCTGAGCGCAACCAACGCATTGCCCAACAACACTTGCCACCCGCCATCCAAAACCATTTGGATGCATGCGTTGGTTGCTCGGAATATTTCGCAGCCCTTGATCGCTCATTTACCGCAGTTGCTAGCGATCTGCCTGTGCCTCAGCCCGATTTGAGCTTTCTGAATCAAGCGCCAAGTTGGTATGAAAAAGTGGCTGCGGCGCTCGCTATGGTCGGCAAACATATTCAGATCAGCCTCAACCAAAGCTTGTTGGATGGCTTCGCCGCCTTACAACCAGTACAACCAGCCTTACGGGGCGAAAACACCCAACCGTTGCAATTGACCTTTACGCCCAGCATTCAGCCCTTACGTGAAATCAATTTGGCAATTTATCCAGCTGAGGCCAACCTTTGTCGGGTGCGCGTGCAAGTGCAGCTCCACGATCGTGAATGGCCCGATTTAGCCAATATCAACGTCCATTTGATCGCTCCCTCAGGCCGGCGTAGCACCGAAACCGATGTTTGGGGCGAAGCCGTCTTCGGCGAGGTTCAAACGGCTGATGTGGCTGGCTTGACGGTAGAAATCGAGTTGCCAACGCCAATTAACTGATAGCCCGCCCAATAATGCGGATCAGCGAACGGGTACTCTGTCTGCTGGCTTGGAGCAAGCGGCATAGTTACCTGTGTTTGAGGCATGCTGCGAATCTGTTGCACTGCTTGGCGTAAGGCCTCGGCGGGAGCAGCACCGCTTTGCAAGGCTTGATAAAATAGCTTCATCAAGACCGCACTGGCCACATCATCAACTGGCCACAGTGTGACCAACACCGCACGTGCGCCAACTGCCAAAAATGCCCGCACCAAACCAAATGGCTCGTCGCCCCGCACAATTTCGCTCACACCGCTTTGGCAAGCACTCAACACCACCAAATCAGCGGCCAATTGCCAAGTGGTTAATATCTCCAAGGCCGAGACGGTTTGCTCAGGGCCAAATTGCAGCCATGAAGCCAAAGGTTGGTCGAGCACAAACACGCCATGGCAGGCAATATGCACAATGCGATAATTGCCAAGTTCGTGTTGAATATTGGGAACTGGCAGTGGATAATGCTGGCCGCCAAGTGCCTGGACTGCTGCTTCAGCCTCGGCATGCGTATGCACCAAGGCTGGTTCAACCCCACCAGCGTAACTTAATGCCCCACAAGCCTCGGTCGCCTGGCTCGATGGGCGTTGGCTCAATTGCAAATAGCTAGCAGCGCTTGGAATGGTAGTTACTGGCAGATCAAGTTGAAGTTCGCCCAACAACAGGGCATTCCACGGCACATGATGCAAAGCTCCATGCGGCACGATAACCACCTGTTGCGCCTGTTGTAAGTAGGCTTGGGCTGGCAAAAGCAAACGTTGCTGCAAGCGCTGCAAAATTGCCGGGCGCAAAAAGCGTCGTCCATCACACTGAAATGGTGAGGTCGCTAGCAGAATATTTGGGTCGATTTGGCAATTGAAGGCTTGAGCTTGCTCAGCAGTAATCGCAAATAGCCAGGTTGCCGCAGGCTGAATTAGCAAGCTGCGCAAGGCTTTGGCACTCGCAGGCAAGGCCGCCAATAAACTGGCCTCAGGCCCAACCGCGCCAATCGTCATATAATCGAGCATCAGGCTGCCCTGCGCCAAACTTTGTTGCAACTCACTCAGGCTAGGAATTGTCCCAATTGCTTGGTTGGTTTGGCCGTTGCGGGCCAGCAAATCGTTGAGTGCGCGGGCACGGGCTTTTTCAGCCATGACAAAGGCAGCTTCAACCTTGGATTGAGCGAGATAGGCCGCCACCGCCCCTTCGTAGACTTGTTGCCAACGCCCCATCAAACTAATTTGCAAGCTTTCGGCCAAAATGGGTGCACGCATCGCCTCGATCAGCTCAATTGCTTGCAAATAATGCTGCTCGGCTTGCTGATGATCATTGCGAGCCGCCGCAACTTGGCCCAACCGAAACCAGACCAAAGCGGCAATTTCTTGGCGCTCAACGCTTTCCACCAGATCGAGCGCTTGGCGATAGGCGGTTTCAGCTTGCTCAAACATGCCCTCAACATGCCAGGCCAAACCATAATTCAAATAGGCATCGATGTGATAAACCCGACTGCTCATCTGGGCTAGGGCTTGCTCAAAATGCTCGCGGGCAGCTTGATATTGACCCTGCAATAAGGCTAATTCACCTAAATTATTGGCGATGCGCCCCAAAAAGTCGGTGGCATTTTCGGCTTGCAAAATCGCTTCGGCCTGCTCAAAATGGCTTAAGGCCTGCGCCCAATTGCCACGATCACGTGCCAACAACCCAAGGTTAATCAACACCAAAGCCTGGGGATACAATAAATTTTGGGCTTGCAAGGTTGCTAAACTGCTATTCAAGCAGCGTTCAGCAGCACGATATTCTTGCAAATGGTAGCGCAAACTACCTTCATTGAGCAGCACATAGGCTTGGCGCACCGGATCAGCTTGGGCTTCCCACAGCGCAAAACTTGCTTGATAATTGGCCAACGCCCGATCATAATTGCCACTGTAGCGGGCAAACGTGGCATCGGAGTTGAGCGCCCGCCCGCGAATCATCGGCTCCAAATCTGGTTGCGCCAATAATTGACTGAGCAACGTACATGCCTCTGCATATTGATCACGCAGGCCAGCAGCGAGGCCACGGTAATACTCAAGCAGTTGACGATCAGCAGTAGTTGGCGCTAAATCAGCTGGAATTTGATTAACCACATCGGCTAGTTCATGCGGCGCTTGACGAATCAGCAACTCGGCAAAGGTTCGCAGATCGGCAAATAAACGAATAGCAAGCGCTGGTTGATTGTTACTTAATCTCAGCTCAGCAGCGATTAATTGCTGGTAGGCCGCGCGAATGCTGGCCGAATCGAACTGGGATTGTAGCTGTTCACGCCGCTCGGCAGGCAAACTTAATCCAGCGGCGCTCGCTCGCAACCAACCAGCCGCTTGAAGTTGCTCGACGCTTGGCGCAGCCGGAGCCAGTAGCGGCCATAATTCAGGATCAAATGGCTCAAACACCAACAGTACTGCGAGATAGGTCGAATCGGCATCGAAAGCAGTCATGGCAACCTCCTACGGAAAGAATTAGGCCATCGGCACGTCATTAATATGCAACGATTGATTTGTTTGTAACGCTCTTTTCAGAATTATCTTAAGGAGTCGAGTGTATGTTTTGGCGCAAAATAAGCTTTATTCTTATCAGCAGTTTATGTTTGATTACCTTAATCTTGCCAACTAAACCAAAGCAAGCTAACGCCAGCAGCGATTTTCAAAATCTGCATTTAATTGTTTCAATCGAATGGCAGCCAGGCCAGCAAGATGCATTACGTCAAGCAAATGGCAACACCTGCACCGCCTTTACCCAAGCATCGCTGCAAGATATTTTAACCACGGCCTTGCAAGAAACCAGCCAAACCCTGTATCAAGCCACTGATGGCCAAGTCTGGGTGGAGCAATACTCGGTTTACAGCAACGGCGAACATTGGAACGATGCCGATATTCGGATTTTGGCCAACAACGATTATCGCCCAACTGCCTTTCTGGGTGGCTTTGAAAAAAGCATTCGCACGATTGAAACCCACGATGGCAAAGTTCATTTTGTGCCAGCAGCGATTATGCTCGGGCGCTTATGGAATGGCATCAACGCCCGTTGTGGCTATTGGTCGGAATTAACTGGTAGCCAAACCATGAGCCATGAATTAGGCCACCATATTTTGGGCTTGCACGATGGCTACGCGCCCGATGCTGCTAGTGCCAATTATACCTATTGTAGTTCAACCAGTAACGACCTTAGTGCTGAATTATCGCATGATCGTTTGAGCCATAACTCGCTGATGTCGTATCACTATAGCGCCAGCAAATTGCGTGGCAATGCAGCCCAGCATTATCATTGCGATACAACACCTCAAACCTTGATGTATGCCATGGATGATTGGGAAACGATTCAAACCCTCTATGGTTTAGTGCCCAGCAATCAGCCAAGCGTGATCGCCCACAATGGCGCGGCCAGCGTTAAATTTATCGCAGCCAATGCCAAGGGCAACACCAGTTTGGTGCAATTTAGCGGATTAGATGATACCCAAGCCCTCGGTTTTAGCGTCAAAGGTTCACCCAATCGACCAACACGAATTATCAACCAAGGCTTGTTGAGTGAGGGCGAGCAAGAAGCATGGTATGGAATCAACTTTAGCGATAGCGATCGGGCAATTGTGCTGGCCCGCGATTGGAACACCAATTCGGTCACATCAATTAGCCAAGCGAAGAGCATTCTAAGCCCAACCAGCAGTTTTACCTTAAGCAATCAACGCTGGGTCGCCGATCTACAAGTCAAACCGAAACTTAATAGCACAAGCACGCTACCCGAAATTAATGCGATTGAAATTCAGGGCAAAGAATGTGGGGCAGTTCGAGGCAAAAAGGTTAATCTATCGTTTTGTCCGGCTGGGGGCAACTGTCGCACAGTTGAAAATATTGATATTAGTAGCAGCCGCACCTTTGCTGCAACCTTTGAATTAACCGCTGCTGAAATCGCTGGTTTAGCCAGTCATCACAACTATTTGTATGCCTATAGCAGCGAGTATCAAACACCAGTTGCCACATGGTATCAAATTGCTGGTGGCTTTGGGCCGGCAACTGCCGAAATCCATGCACCATTGGCCGATGGCAATGTTGGCCTAGATCTGCAAGCTGGCGCGGCGGCTGATGTCAATGGTTTTACACTCGAAGTATATCAACCAGCGCCCTTATGTACCAACTACAACAATTTGCCCAACTATACGATCAAACAATGGCCAACCTTGATTCAGCCCTATATGATTCGTGATAAGCGGCTGTTGGCTTGGTATAGCAATCATCCACCACTGTATGCCCAACTCAGCTATGATCCAAGCTTGTATCGCAACGGCATTCCAACCGTGTTGGTCTATAATCCGGCGAACCCAACCGCTGGCTGGAATGTTGTACCAATTGTGGCTCGCAGCCCTGAATTAGGCTATTTGACCGTCGATCTACGAACCTACACCAGCCAAGGCTTAGTGTACGCATTAGCCCAATAAATACCAAAAGGTGTACCCTCTGCACCGCCCAGGGAACTGAGCAGCCGCTGCGTATAGACGGTGGGCGAGAGTCCATCAAGGTGTGCCCAGCGGGGACACACACGCGGAGTAATCCATACAATTCGTAGGGTCGGTACAATTGCACTGGCTTCATTCTCAGACCCATTGTTCGGTATTTACACCACTATTGAGGCGAGACTGCGGAACTCTGCACCAATGCTGATAGATTCTTCTGCTTCTTTCGGTAATCTATCAGCATTGGTGGTCGGTTACCACCCTATTGGCTCAACCACGCAGCGTAGGTCTTATAGGGCAGAGTTTCCGTCCATGTCCTGATGCTGCCGCCCGATGTCGTCATATAGAGTTGGTGTCCAAATCCATGGATGTTCCTGACTGGATCAGTCCATGAGCGCACCGGCTCCATGCCCCACCACCGCCCTGATTGAGGCGACCAACGAACGAATGATCCGATGATTTGGCGGTCGCCAACGCTTGTAAATCCCCCAGACATATACACCTGTCCACCAATTAAAGCGACCTCGAGAATGATGGGGAGGCCTCTATTGCGACTATCAATCGTAAAATACACCTGGTAGCGATAGGTGGTTCCATTGCGCACAATCGTAACCGTATCGTCCCAAAATCCGGCTTGAATCGTTTCATTACAGGCATCCATGATGATGGGGTTGGGCAAGGTGCTCAACGTTGCCGTATCCAAGCTATAGGCATAGGTCGCATTCGTCGTGCCCGTTGTGGTTGTCACATAGAGGGCATTGCCACAGGGGTCGATGCGGTCGAGACTGGTTGCTGGATCGGACGAAATCCGCGTTGTTGTCCAACGCCGACCATCCCAACGAGCCAGCAATTGACTGTGATCAATCGCATAGATGGTGTTTGGATTAATCGCCACAAAGGATCTAATCGGGTTACTAAACGGCACATCGATGGTACGATCAACCCATGTTGTCCCATTAAATGCGGCAATCCGCCAGCGGGTTGGCGTGCCAATTTTGGTACGAATAGCATAGAGTTCTCCATCGTCGCCTGTCTGCAAACTACTCCACTGATTGGCCGCCGTGTCTTGAACCAAAATCGTCCATTGCTGCCGATCCCATACCATTAATCGGCTCACCTCATTCAGTTTATCCAGCGCATAGCGTTTCCCATGGGCGACCGCAATACGCTCGGTATAACTCCCCGTTGCCAGTTCTTCTCCCCATGTTCCCGCAATCAATGGCAATGGATGCAGCGCATCGTCAGGAGAACCCTGCGGTGGTTCTGCCGCAGCACTCGGTTGGGATGCCAGCACAATGCCCAACAAGAGCAGCAACCCTAGAGATCCAATGAATCGTCTACCACATAGCGCATCAAGTACTTCTTGGTCGGAATAGAGGCACATTCGCGCTCTACTACCCCAAGTATCGCTGATGACTGTACGGATGACCATCAAAAAAGCTCGTGCAATTTATCCACTTCTCTGATGGTCTTCCATGATCTATAACCCGATTACTGGGTATTGCTGGTACGCCAACCCGACCGTACCACCGGACACCGATCGGTTTATTTGTTGCCACCAATGGGCAATGCATTGGCTGCCAATGACAGCGTATAGTGATTAATTGGCTCAGCTTGCCAAAGCTCGCGCATAGCTGACGATGTTTCAAGTAGATCGTTTAGTGGTCCTTGGGCTGCAATCTGACCAGCGTCCATAACAATCACCCAATCGGCAAGCTGAAGGACGGCGCGGCGATGCGAAACAACCAGCCATGTGGTTGGGCGCTGGCGGAGGCCTTGCCAAAGTTGTTGCTCGGTGGTCACATCTAAGGCACTCGAACAATCATCAACGATCATCAACTCGCTCGAACGCACTAACATTCGCGCTAAAGCTGCTCGTTGTAGTTGACCGCCCGATAAGCGCACGCCCCGCGAACCAAGTTCGGTCGCTAGGCCTGCGGGCATATGCTGTAAATCTGGCGCTAATACACTCGTTTCAAGCGCCTGTTGTAATTCATTAGCACTCAAATTTAGCCCTAGGCTCAAATTATCGTGCAGCGAGCTGCTCAATAAGCGCGGCACTTGCGCGGTATAAGCACAATTTGGGGGAATGAGTTGCTCGGCAGGTTGTTCGATCGGCTGATCATTCCAGAGAATTGTGCCATGGGCTGGCACTAAACCAAGCAAGGCCCGCAATACGGTGGTTTTGCCTGAGCCAACTTTGCCGGTAACTACCACAAATTGGCCACGCTCAAGCCTGAAATCAATCGCTTTGATACCAGCTTGGCTGTTGGGGTAGCAATAGCTTAAGTTGCTTATATCAAGCCGTTGCAGTGCTGGTAAGGCGCTGGCTGGGCTAAAATCCAGCTGTTGATCGGGCCTAATCGAGCCATGTTCAACCAAAGCGCTTGGCGCTGCATCCTTTAATAGCTGTTGCATTCGCTGGAACGAAACTCCAGCCTGTTTGTAGTGGGTCAACAATAAGCCAATCAGTGAGGGCAAACGGGTAACCATTGAAAAATAATAGACAAACAGCGAGAAATCACCAACACTAAAATTGCCAGTACGCATTGCCTCGCCTGCGAGCAACAAAATCATTCCCGTGCCAAGACTAATTGTGTTGGCGTAAACGGAGCTGAGCAAGGCGGTGAACGCCCGATCTTTGACCATAAACTGGCGACGTTGGTCGTTGAGTTGTTGAAAATGGCCGATTACCGCAGTTTCAGCATTCGCCACTTTGATCGCTTGGGTTGCCCCAAACATTTCGCCCAGAAAATCGGAAACTTTACTCGTTGCGGCGCGGCTGGCCTGACGATAGCGCTGAATCCGCTGATTGGCAACGGTAAAGGCCGAAACCACGATCAGCAATGGAACCAAAATAATCAAGGTTACCTGTTGATTGATTTGTAACAGGATTCCCAGCGCAATCAGGCTGAACAGCACATTACCAAATACATCAAGCAGCCAAATGCTAAAGGTCAAAATTTCCTCAACATCATCGCGAAAATTGTTGATCGCTGCACTCGATGAGGTATACAAGGCTTGGGCACCTGGCTGAGCCAAAATCCGCTTGAGCATATTTTTGCGCAACAACCCTGCAATGTTGTATTGCACCGTAATATCCATCGCGGTTCCAAGTTGGGTCAATAAACGGCGGCTAATCTCAGTGGTGATCAGGAGGGCTAAGAGCGTCCAGATGCCAAATACCGCTGGAGCCGCGCCACTGAGTTGGTCGAAAATTGCCCGATTGATCAGGCCAGGCAGCAAGGGCGAGATAAAAAATATGCTCCAAATCAAGACCCCAAAGCCATAGATTGCTGGCCGATAGCGGATCAAACGCAGCATTAATTGCCAAGCTTTCATGCGAACACCTCGGTTAAGTCACGTTGTAGCAGTTGGCTATACTGCGATTGAGGGTTTTGTAACAGGGCTTGACGTGAGCCAAACTCGCGAATTGTGCCAGCATCGAGCACTAAAATCGCATCGGCGCGTTGTAAGGTTGCCAAGCGATGGGCGATAATAATCGCGGTGCGGCCTGCCAACAGCCGATCTAAGGCGCGTTCGACAATCGCCTCACTCGCTGGGTCAAGCCGTGATGAAGCCTCATCGAGGATAATTAATTGGGGGTCTTTGAGCAAAATTCGTGCAAATGCCAAGAGCTGAGCCTGACCCGCCGAAAGCCCATTTGGCTTGATCAGTGTGTCGAGGCCATGTTCAAGGCTGTTAAGCCAGTTGGTTAGGCCGAGGGTTTCTAAGGCAGCCAGCAATTGCTGATCAGCAATGGTCTGATCGAAAAAGCTCAGGTTGTCGCGAACGCTAGCATGAAACAGTTGCACATCTTGGGTCACAAAGCCAATCGAGCGGCGCAAATCGACTAAACTGGTGTTGCGAATATCGATGCCACCTAAGCGAATTGTGCCTTGATGTGGTTCATACAAGCGTAACAAAAGCCGAATCAGGCTTGTTTTACCACTACCAGTTCGCCCTAACACGCCTAAAATCTGGTGGGCAGGTAATTCAAACGAAAGCGCTCGCAAGACTGGCGTATCGGCGTTATAGCCAAATGAAACTTGCTCAAACCGCAGATCAAGTGCTTGTTGCGGGATCGTTGGGCCAGTGCCATCAACGATTGCAGGTTGCTGTTGACGCAATTCATCGATGCGCAAAATGCTGGCGCTGGCTTTTTGAAACTCCTGAATTTGGCGTAAAATTTGCTCGAGCGGCGTGGTGAGCAAGCCAATATAGGCAGTGATGATATACACGCCGCCGATGGTGGTTTGTTGCTGTTGATACAGGTAGATACCAATGCCCAAGCCCAAGCCACTAGCAATAATAAACATCGATTGACCAGCGTTATAGAGCCAAGCGGTGGCTAGCTCAGCTTTACGAGTTTTGCGATAGAGCACGAGCATTTGGCGATAGAGCTGTTGCATCACATAATTGCGTGCGCCGCTTGAGCGAATATCTTCGGTTGCCGCCAAGCGTTCTTCTAAAAAGCCAAACAGCTCAGCACTAGCCTGGCGTGATTCGCCCCAGAGTGGCACACCAACCCGTTGCATTTTTTGCAACAGGCTGATCGCCGCCGCAACACAGACGATCAAGCCAACCGCAACTCGCCAATCTTCCAAAGCCAAGGCCACAATAATCCCCAACAGCAACAAGCCATTGCCCAGCAATTGAATAATAAACTGAGTAAAAAAGTTGGCTAAGGTCGTAATATCGCCGTCGATGCGCTCGATTAGCTCGCCTGGTGTTTTTTGATTGTGAAAACTACTATCTAAGCGCAGACAATGGGCGGTCAAATCGGCGCGTAAGGCATTCGTTGCGGTCCAGCCAATTTGCTCGCTCAAATAAACCGCACCGAGCGCTAAAAGTTGTTGTCCAAAGGCGATGCCCATAAAGAGCAATGCCAGTTTGGTCAGTTGCTCCAAAGGTTGAGCAGCGAGCGCCGAATCTAAAAATTGGCGCATAATTTGCGGATTAAGCAATTGCAAGCCAATGCCCAGAAAAACCAAGCATCCTAAGCCGAGCACCCGCCCACGCTGTGGCTTGAGATAGGTTGCCAGTAAACGACGATAACGCGCTAGCGGAAACTGCATGCTTATTCCTTTATACTTGCCAAATAGGTTTGAATCGCCTGTTGCAGAATGGCACAGCCTTGAGCAAGCAAGGCTGAATCGATGGTCAATGGCGGCATGATTTTCAGCACACTATCGCCACGGCCAACCCGCTCGATAATTAACCCTTGGGCAAAACATTCTTGCATAATCGTTTTCGAAGCAGTTGGGCCAAGTTCGGCAAAATCAATCCCCCAAACCAAGCCCTTACCACGAATTGCTAAGCGTGGATCGAGCGGCACTATCTGGGTTTGCAAAAAGCTTTCGAGTTGCTGGGCAAGAGCCTGAATTGAGCTGCTGAAGGCATCAGTTTGCCAATAATCGAGCGCAGCGGTTGCCCCCACAAACGCCAATTGATTACCACGAAATGTGCCAGTATGCTCGGCTGGCTGCCATTGATCGTATTCAGACTTGATCAAGACGAGTGCCATGGGCAAGCCATAACCGCTAATCGACTTGGAAAGCGTCACTAAATCGGGCACAATTCCAGCCGCCTCAAACGAGAAAAAGCTCCCAGTCCGACCACAACCAACCTGAATATCATCGCAGATCAACACAATGCCATGGCGATCGCAGAGGTGGCGCAGGCCTTGGAGCCATTCGGTTGGGGCAACGTAAATCCCGCCTTCGGCCTGAATTGTCTCCAAAATGATCGCCGCTGGTTTATCGAAGCCCGAATGGGTGTCGGTCAAGACGGTTTCGAGATAGTGCAATGAATCGATTACAGCGAGCGGGCCGCGAGGATAGGGCAAAAAGTTGGTGTGGGCTAATGGCACGCCAGCGGCGGCACGATGTTCGGCATTGCCCGTAACTGCTAACCCACCCAGCGACAAACCATGATAGCCACCCATAAAACTGATTACGCTCGTGCGACCCGTGACTTTTCGTGCTAGTTTTAGCGCCGCCTCGACCGCATTTGCGCCAGTTGGCCCGCAAAATTGAACTTTATAGGGCAAGTTGCGCGGCGCTAAAATAACCTGATTAAAACGCTCTAAAAAGCTGCGTTTGGCACTGGTATACATATCCAAGCCATGGATAATTTGATCGGATTCGAGGTAGTTGAGCAGGGCTTGTTTAATCTGCGGGTTGTTATGACCATAGTTCAGCGCTCCCGCCCCAGCAAAGAAATCGATATAGGCGCGTTGTTGCTCGTTATACAGCAGCGAGCCTTGGGCTTGGCAAAACACCGTTGGAAACGAACGGCAATAGGAGCGCACATTGGATTCGTATTGGTCGAACGCGGTGGTATTGATGGTCGTTATTTCACGTTGCATTGATGATGTTCCTTATATAAGGCAATGGGTAATGGGCAATGGGCTATGGTTCATTGGGTTAATAACTAACGATGAGCTATGAACGATTGAAAATACCAATAATTGCTCCGATAGCCTACAGCCCATTGCCATTATTGCTCTGTGCCTCTGCGTTAAAATTTCTCATTATATAGAGCTATGGGCTTGGGCTATAGTTCATGGAAGATTGCTTGAAAATAGCAATAATTGCTCCGATAGCCTACAGCCCATTACCATTATTGCTCTGCGCCTCTGCGTTAAAACCTCGATTGCGCATTTCCGACCCTATGTTCTCTGCTCTATGGCGTTTGCTAAAATGTGTACATGCGGCTGCCGCAGAATGCTGATATGATCGCCGCCGATCACCTGAACATGCAGATTTGGAATGATTGCTTGCCAGCGTCGAGCTGCTGCTGGGTTGGCTTGAGCTTGGAGCAATTGAGCTTCCCCAAGATATGCAGCAGGCTGATAGGCTTGCATGGCATGGGCATGGCTAGTAAAAACCGCATATAACCGTTGCGCCAGATCGAACGGCAGATCAGAATCAATTAGGCCAGCCCTTTGGGCTTGTTGATAGAGCGCCACCAATTGTTGCTCAGCAGGTAGCACTACAATCGCGGGCCAACCGATCTGTTGAGCAGCCAAGCGATCAACATCGGCAAACAGATCGGCGGCGAAGCTCTGAATCAATGGCAATGGATCAGGCGTTGGTTCGGCCAGAAAGCTATCGATCAAACTGAGCATGGATACCTGCTCGCCAGCAAGTTGCAGTTGTCGCGCCATTTCAAGCGCCACCAAACCACCAAATGACCAACCAGCCAAACGATATGGCCCCTGAGGTTGCAGTTGTCGCAATGCTTGGCAATAGTCTTGGGCAATTGCTTCAACCTTGGTATGGGTTGTGCCGCCGTCAATCCCGGGCGCTTGCAAGGCATACAGCGGTTGGCTAGGATCAAGCGCTGTGGCTAGCTCGCTATAACAGCCAACCGTGCCGGCAATCGCATGGACACACATCAATGGCGTGCGTGAGCCGTGGGGTTTAATGGGCACGAGTAGATTAGGGAGCGCTGATCCTGCTTGTTGCTGTTCCAATAAGGTCGCAAATTCACGAATGGTTGGCGCTTCAAAAATCATGCGTAACGGTAAATCATGGCCATAGTGCTGGCGCGTGCGCAGCATCACCCGCGTTGCCAAGAGCGAATGACCGCCGCTGCTGAAGAAATTGGCATCAATACTCATTACGTCAAGTTGAAGCATGTCAGCCCAAATTTCGGCTAAATCGGCCTCAGTCTGATTGCGTGGTGCAACCAGTGTTGTTTGAAAGCCACGGTTGGCAGGATTTGGCGCTGGCAGTTGTTGGCGATCAAGCTTGCCATTACGGTTACGCGGCAATTGATCTAAAACCAGATATTGGTTGGGCAGCATATAGCTGGGCAATCGCTGTTGGAGCGCAGGCTGCACAAGGCTGAGCAACGCAGGAGTATCGACAGCCGGAACCAGATAGGCAACTAATTGTTGCTGCCAAGGGTGCACCGCCGCCTCGCGCAACCAGCTCAATTCGGCCAAGACTGACTCGATCTCGCCTAGTTCAATCCGATAGCCACGCACTTTGACTTGCTGATCAGCGCGACCAATGAAGTGCAAAGCTCCATCAGCAGTTTGGCGCACCAAATCGCCAGTACGATAGAGCCGACTTCCAGCACCAGCAAATGGGTTGGGTACGAAGGCGCTGGCAGTGCGGGCTGGATCATTCAAATAGCCGCGACCAACTCCGATACCACCGATATATAATTCGCCGACTGCGCCCAATGGCAACAATTGCCAGTTTGGATCGAGCACGAACACCTGCATATTGGCGACGGGCTTGCCGATTGGCATGGAGCTATGGCCTTCGGACGGAGCAGTATCAAGCCGTTGCAAGGTCACATCGTCGGCGCATTCGGCAGGCCCATAGGCATTCAACAACGGAATCTGCGGATAGGTGGCAAACCATTGGCGAGCCTGAACTGGTTGCAAGGCTTCGCCCGTTGGCAAAACCCAGCGCAAGCGGTGCAGCAAGGCTTGTTCAGCAGGGGTTTGCAACGTTTCAAGCAAGGCTTGCAACAGGCTTGGCACCGGCTCGAAAATTGTGACTTGTTGCTCAGCCTGAGTTTGGGCTAAGGCCAACGGGTCACGCATCGTTTGATCATCAATGATTGCTACCGTTGCACCAACCAACAAGCCCGACAGCATCTGCCACACTGAGATATCGAAGCATTGCGAAGCGGTTTGGGCCACCACATCATGGGCTTGGAGTTCCAACACCTGATTCATCACCAACAGATGGTTGAGCATCCCAGCCTGATCGATCATCACGCCTTTGGGTGTGCCGGTTGAGCCAGAGGTAAACAGGGTATAGGCCAATTGCTGAGGGTGGGTTTGGATCGCAACAGGTTTGGTTGCTGCATCATTCCATCGTTCGATTAACTGCGGCTGATTGTGTGGCTCAAGCAACGGCTGAACATGCTCAGCAAACCAACGGGCTAAATTGGGTTCGCAGACTAAGGCTGGAATCGCAAAGCCCTGCAAAATCTGGGCGATGCGCTGGGCTGGCCAAGCAGGATCAAGCGGCAAATAGGCTGCCCCAGCGTAAAAAACCCCTAAAACCGCAACCACAACATCGCTGGTACGTGGCAGCAAAATTGGCACGAGGGTTTCTTGCCTAACGCCATGCTGTTGTAGTTGGGCCGCTAAAGCCATAGCCCGTTGCTGCAAAGCCTGATAGGAATAACGCTGATCAACATCGCGCACCGCAGTTGCGTTGGGTGTCGCTGCAACTTGCTTGGCAAAGCGTTCTAAAAAACCAGCAGGGCCAAAATCGTGCTGAGTTTGATTGCTTAGCTTGAATAAAGCGGTTTGGGTTTGGTCATCAAATACGCTAATTGTGTTAAGTACTTGATCAGGCGTGGCAGCAACCACCCGCAACACCTGTTGATAATGCCCAAGCATGCGCTGAATCGTGGCCTGATCGTACAAATCGGTGTTGTATTCAAACCAACCTTCCAGCCCAGTTGCGGTTTCAGTCAAGGTCATGGTCAGGTCATATTTGGTGCCATGCGCCTCGGTATCGAGAAATCGCAGTTGCAAATCGGCGATCTCATAGTTAACCTTGGGCGTATTTTGCAGAACAAACATCACCTGAAACAACGAACCATAGCCTGCGCCACGGTCGGGCTGAAGCACCTCGACCAACTGCTCAAACGGCAAATCTTGGTGGGCATAGGCTTCAAGCGTGGTTTCGCGCACTTGCGCCAAAAATTCGCGAAAGCTCAGCTGCGGCTGAACATCGCAACGCAGCAGCAGCATATTGACGAAAAAGCCGATCAAATGCTCAATTTCAACCCGATCACGATTGGCAATTGGCGAGCCAACCACAAACTCTTGCTGTTGGCTATAGCGAGCCAGCACCAGCTGAAACGCCGCTAATAACAGCATAAACATCGTGGCATGTTCGCGTTGGGCGAGGTGTTGCAACTGCTCAATTAATACCTGATCAACACGAAATGGCAAGGCTGCGCCACGACCAGTCTCGTGTTTTGGGCGTGGTCGATCGGTTGGTAAGGCCAAGGTGGGCAAGCGCCCAGCAAATTGGTTTTGCCAAAAGGCTAATTGTTCGGCCAAAATCTCGCCCTGCAAATATTCGCGCTGCCAATAACTAAAATCGGCATATTGCAATGTTGCTGGGGCTAAATCGAGCGCTTGACCCGCGAGCAAGGCACTATAGCAATGGCGTAATTCCTCAATAAAAATTGCCAGCGACCAGCCATCAAAAATCGCATGATGCAGATTGAGAATCAGCACATACTGCTGCTCGGCCAGCCAGAGCAAACGCCCATACAACAATGGGCCTTGCGCCAAATTAAAACGATGGGCACTATCGATCAGTAATTGCTGTTCGATAATTGAGCGTTGTTCGATTGTTGATGCTTGTTCAATTGCTACCAAATAGCGTAGATCGACGATCGTTAAATCAAAATCATGTTTATCTGCAATCGCCTGAATCGGCTGATCGTTGAGCACTGGAAAGCTGGTACGCAGGCTCTCGTGGCGGGCGATCACCGCATCAAAGCTCTGTTGCAAGTATCCGACATGCAGCGGGCCATCAATCTGCACCGCAAACAAAATATTATAGGCTGGATTGCCAGGCTCGAGCTGGTCGATAAACCACAAGCGTTCTTGGGCAAACGATAGCGGAACTGGCTGGTTGGCAGGCCGAGGCCGAATTTGGTTTGGCACGGCATGATCGATGCCTGCTTCTTCAAGCAAATAGGCCAGCAACTCAAGGTCATCGGTCGAAAAGCCTTGGGGCAAGGTTTGGGTCATGATTGGCTTGTCCTTCCTGCGGCCTTTTGTTGCAAGGCCTGTTTGGTGCTGGCACTCATGCTTTTAATCTGTTGCAGTGCGGTGGCAATTTTATTGATTCGCTCTGCCTGAGCTTGATTCGCCAGCAAATGCTGGCTTAATTGGGCAATTGTTGGATAATCGAACAACATTCGAATACTTGTGCTTACTTGCAAAAGCTGTTGCATGCGCGAGACAACTTGGGTGGCGTTGAGTGAATGGCCACCCATGCGGAAGAAATCGGCGTGAATATTATCAATTGACAAGCCCAAGGCCTCTTGCCACATATCGGCGAGGGTTCGCTCGAGCGCTGTTTGCGGTGGGGCGGCCATTGGCTGAAGCGTAGGCAACGGGTTGGAATAGTGCTCCGCCGTCCAATGCCCAACCAACTGAACAGCGCTAAGTGTGCTGGTAGGATGCTGCGCCATTTGGCGTAAAACCGCTTGGAAATCGGCGGCCAACGCTTCAATTGATTCAGCGGCGAACAATTCGCTAGCATATTCCAGCGTCAATTGATAGCCAGTTGCAGCGGGCTGCACCAACAGCACCAAATCGGTTTTGCTGGCCTGAATTGGTGTAGCTAGGGCTTGGGCTGGCGCACCCAAAACTAAAGGCTGGCTGGGCGCGTTTTGCAACACCAACAAACTTTGAATCAGCGGAATCTGCGGTTGGTTGTTGCGCTCATGCGCCACGTTGGCCACAATCTGCTCGAATGGTAAGGCTTGGTGTTGGTATGCTTGTAAGGCAACCATGCGGGTTTGCTGCAATAGATCAAGCCACGTTTGCACGGCAGTGCAATGCAGGCGCAAGGGCAAGATATTAATAAAAAAGCCAACGCAACGCTCAAATGCTGCATGCTCACGGCCAGCGCTGAGCGTGCCAATCAGCAGATCGCTGCGCTGAGTGCGTTGATAGAGCACAGTTGCCCATCCCGCCAGTAACAGCATAAACAAACTAGCATTATTGGCGTTGGCCAAGCCTTGTAATGCTTGGATAACCTGCTGATCAAGTTGATAGGTTTGGCTGCTGCCCAAGCCCTGCATGTGTGCCGAACGCGGATAATCGGTTGCCAAGGCTGGGAGCGGATCAAACAGGGCAAACTGGGTTTGCCAGTAGGTTTGCAATTGGGCGAGGCATGCCGAATCAAGCTGCTGGCGTTGCCAAGCCACAAAATCAAGGTAATCGTAGGCTTGGCTTGGCAGCTGAATTGGTTGGTTTTGCTCTAAGCTGGCATACAGCTGGCTTAATTCAGCCCACAGCACGCCCAACGACCAAGCATCAATAATGCTATGATGGATAACCACCAGCACGATGGCGTGATCGGGGTGTTGCGCCAAGCCGACTCGTAACAATGGAGCTTGCGTCAAATCGAATGGCCGATCAAGCGAACTTAACATCCTGTCCAAGCTTGCATTTGGCAGAAGCTCAAGCTGCCAAACTGGCTTGAGCATAATCACTTGCTGCGGCATTCCCTCGATGAGCTGAATGCTGCTGCGTAATATTTCATGACGGTCGATAACCTGCAACCAGCTTTGTTCAAGCGCAACCGCATCAAGCTGAGCATCGATGCGCCATGCATGGATGACATTGTAGGCGGTGTTTGGGCGTAATTGCTCGGCAAACCACAGGCGTTGTTGGCTAAACGAAAGCTGATGCAATTGCTTGGTACGCTGATAGAATTGAGGTTCAGCCTGAGCAAAGGTTTGCTGCTGCGGATCGATTAACCGCGCCCAGGCGGCCAAGCTTGGTTGCTCAAACAAGCTCGTAATCGAAAGCTGAAGCTGCCACGTGTGCTCAATTCGTTTGAGCACTTGCATCGCATTGAGCGAATGACCACCAAGCTGCAAAAAATTGCTCTCACGCCCAAGCTGTTCCACACCCAAGATTTCGCGCCAGATTGTCGCCAAACGCTGTTCAGTCAGGCTTTGCAATGGTTGTTTAATCGGGGCATCAGGGCGTGGCAAGGCTGCCCGATCAAGCTTGCCATTGGGTGTTAATGGTAATTCGGCCAGCTGTACCCAAAAACTTGGCAGCATATAGCTTGGCACATGGTGGGCTAAGCTTGCGCGTAAGGCTTCGCAATCGATTGGCTGATTAGCAACCAAATAGGCGGTCAACTGCGGATCATCAGCAACCAGCGTAATTGGCTGAACCACAACCGCTTGCAATGGTGCTAAGCGCAGAATCTGGGCCTCAATCTCACCAAGCTCGATTCGAAAGCCACGAATTTTGACCTGCTGATCGTTACGCCCTAGGTAACAAAGCTCATTTGCCGCATTCCAATGAGCCAAATCACCAGTTTTATACATTCGTTCGCCAGGCGTGGTAGCCCACGGATTAGGCAAAAAACGTTCGGCAGTTAAATCGGGGCGTTGCAAATAGCCTTGCGCCACTCCCAGCCCAGCAATAAATAATTCGCCAACATCCTCAGCTGCAATAGGTTGATACTGGGCATCGAGGATAACGCTGGTCGTGCCAGTAAGCGGCTGGCCAATCGCTGGTGGCTGGCTGGCAGTGCGCTCAACGAGTTGGTAGGTGGCATAGGTCGTGGCCTCGGTTGGCCCATATAAATTGAATACGCGCTGGATGTTTGGCTGCTGATAGAGTTGCTGCGCTAATCGCAAGCTCAGCGGCTCACCAGCAAGATTCACCGTGAGCACGCTAGATGGAAGTGCCTTATGTTGCAACAACGTTTGCAGCGCTGACGGCACGCTATTGATCAAACGAATCGGGTGCTGCGAGTGAAACAGCGCTGGATCAAGCAGATTTTCCACCAGCACCAACGTACCGCCACTAATTAATGGCAGAAAGATCTCAAAAATTGAAAGATCAAAGTTGATCGAGGTTGCTGCTAAAATTCCAGCGCGTTCGGCTGCGCTAAACGTGGTTTCAGCCCATGCTAAAAAGGTGAGTGCATTGGCATGGCTAATCAGCACACCCTTGGGTTGTCCGGTTGATCCAGAGGTATAGATGATATAGGCAGGAATTTGGCTATGATAGCTGAGTTCGCGCCACGCCAAATTCCTCGACCAAGGCTGATCAATCAACATACCCTCAATAGTGTTCAGGGGCAAACCTGCTTGGCATGCCGTTTCGCTGACCACCAGCATGGCCTTAGCATCGGCCAGCATAAATTGCAACCGCGCGGTTGGATAGGCCGGATCAAGCGGCAGATAGGTCGCGCCAGCCTTGAGAATCGCCAGCATCCACACGATGAGCTGTGGCGTGCGGCGCAAACAAATGCCCACAACGCTGCTTGGTTGCACGCCCATGTGTTGCAAATAGGCCGCTGCTTGGTTGGATTGCTGCTCAAGCTCAGCAAACGTTAAGCCATGACCTGCGGGCGTTTGCACCGCCCAAGCGGCAGGCGTTTGGTTGGCTTGAACCGTCACCAGTTGGGTAATATTCGCATAGCTCATTCGCCGACCGTCCGTTCTTGGCGCTTGGATGCTAAGGCTTGTTGGCGCTGCTCAGGTGTAGCTTGCTTAATTTTTTGCACCAACTCGGCAATTTTGGCAGTTTGGCCAGGCTTGGTTTCTTGTTGTAATAGGGCTTGTTCAACGCCGCGAATGGTTGGTTGGGCAAATAGGCTGCGCAAACTCAGATTGACCCGTAATAATTCGCGAATGCGGGTTAGCACCAAAACCGCATTCAACGAATTACCGCCAACCTCGAAAAAGTTTTGATCAATGCTGGCAATTGGTTGCTGCAAAATCTCATGCCAAATTGCTGCAATCAGCGCTTGAATTGGATTACTCGGAGCAATACTTGGTGCTTGCTCAAACGTTACGTCAAATTCTGCTAGCAAACGGGCATAATCGCGCTTGCCATTGTTGGTAAGCGGCAAGCGTTCACACAGCAGCCAGAGATTGGGTTGTAGATAATGGGGCAGCTCAAGAGCCAGCGCTTGGCGCAGTTGTTCAATGCTAAGCGCTGGCTGATTTGGCACAACCCAAACTACTAAGCGCTCGTGTTGATCAAGTTTTTGCACAAACGCCCAGCAATCGGCAACTCCTACTTGGCGACAAATCGCTTGTTCAAGTTCGCCCAGCTCAATCCGAAAGCCGCGCACTTTGACTTGCTGATCGCTACGCCCAAGGTATTCTAGCTCGCCAAATTGATTAATCCGAGCCAAATCGCCGCTGCGGTAGAGCCGTGCCCCAGTGCTTGACCATGGATCAGGTACAAAGCGTTGGGCCGTCAACGCCGCTTGCTTGAGGTAGCCCCGCGCCAAACCTGTCCCGCCCACATAGATCTCGCCGACTGCACCTTGAGGCACAAGTTGGCCATGTTGATCGAGCAGATATATGGTTAAATCGGCGATTGGCTGGCCGATTAGACTGGCTTTTGCCTCGATCAAGTCATCAAGCTCCAGCCAACGCTCAGTTACATGCACCGTAGTTTCGGTGATGCCATACATATTGAGCAGTTGCGGCGCGGGCGCAGGATAGGCTTGATACCAAGCGGCGAGGCTGGCCAGATCAAGCGCCTCGCCACCAAAGATGATCAAGCGCAGCGCCAAATTCGCTGCCACCGCTGGCGTGAGTTGGGGCAATAGTTGACGAAAAGCCGAGGGCGTTTGATTAAGCACAGTTACCGATTCGTCTGCCAACAATTGGCTGAACGCTTCGGGTGAGCGAGTTGTGGTACTTGGCACAACCACTAAACGTCCGCCATACAGCAATGCCCCCCAAATTTCCCAAACTGAGAAATCAAAGGCATATGAATGGAATAAGCTCCAAACATCATTGGCACTGGGTTTAATCGTAGTAACTGTTGCCGCGAATAAGCGCAACACATTGGCATGGCTCAACAACGTGCCTTTGGGTTGACCAGTTGAGCCAGAGGTATAAATGATATAGGCAAGTTGATCGGGATGGATAGTTGGCAAGAGTGATTGATTGTGAATTGGAAGTTGATCAAGGTTGAGAATGGTGGTTGATTGTGAATCAATATTGTGCAACAGACTATTTTGAGTAACAATTAAATTAACGTGGGCATCGGCCAGCATCCATTCGATTCGGCTGGTGGGCAACTGAGGATCGAGCGGCAGATAGGCTGCTCCAGCCTTGAGAATCCCCAAAATGCCGATGATTAATTGCAGCGAACGCTCACACAACAAGCCGATTGGTTGTTCAGGTTGTACACCTTGGGCCAATAGCGCATAGGCCAATTGATTGGCAGCTTCGGCCAATTGTTGATAGCTGATCGCTTGCTCGGCATAACTCAGGGCAATTGCCTGGGGTGTTGCCAGTGCTTGTTGAGTAAAATGCGCAACTAAACTGCTGTTGATCGGGTAAACTTGCCGATTTGAATTCAGCAGATTGAGCATAGTGGCCTGTTCAGGTTGCTGCAATAATTTCAGCTGAGCGATTGGGGTATCTGGTTCTGCCAACAACTGCGCCAAGAATTGGCCATAGTGCGCGGCAAATTGGCTGGCAAACTGCTGCGATAGCTGTTGTGGATCATAATTCAGCTCGCCCGTAATCTGCCCCGCTTGCTCAAACAAGATTAGGCTAAGCGGAAATTGCGGTGCTTGTTGGGCAAAGGCATAGGGTTTGATCACCAGATTTGGGGCTTCGAGCTGGCCGGTTGGCATATTTTGCAAGGCAAATAGCGCTTGAAATAGGGGTTGTTGATCAAGTTTGCGCTCAGGCTGCAAGGCTTCAACCAGCAATTCAAACGGCAATTCTTGGTGGGCATAGGCTGCCAAGCTAGTTTGGCGTACCCGCTCCAACAATTGGCGAAAGCTGGGTTGGCCACTTAAATCGGCTCGTAGCACTAAACTATTGATAAAACAACCGATTAAAGGCTCAGCTTCAGGCCGCAAACGCCCAGCAATCGGCGAACCAACCGCAAAATCGTGTTGCTGCGTATAACGGCTTAACAGTGCAAAACAGCCCGCCAACAAGCTCATAAACATGGTCGTGCCATGAGTTTGGTTCAAGCTGGTTAAGCGTTCGACCAAGGCGCGATCAAGTTGGACAGGAATGCTCGTTAACACCGTTTGGGCGGGCTTTTGGGCTTCGTAAGGCAACGCCAAATTAGGCAAATCGGCCAACTGTTGTCGCCAGTACGTCAGCAATTGCTCTAACATAGTGCCCTGTAATTGTTGGCGCTGCCAGACCGCTAAATCACGATATTGCACTGGTAAGGCTGGCAGCTGATGCGGTTGTTGGTTTAATGTTGCTCGATAGATGTGGGCTAGCTCGTCGATCATGATCCCAATCGACCAGCCATCGCTAATCCAATGGTGTTGTACAACTAAGAGAATATGTTGTCTTTCTGCTAAGCAGACTAAAACGCAACGCAGCGATGGCGCAATTGTGAGATCAAACGGTGCTTCAAAGGCGGCCAATAACACGTGCTGGCATTCGGCCGCAGGATCGTTGGCCGAATGCAAATCATAAAAAGCCCAAGGCAACTGCCAATTGGCGGCGACCTGTTGCAATGGCTGGCCATCCTGCCACAGCACATGGCTGCGTAAAATGGTATGGCGTTCGATCAGTTGCTCGAAACTCAGGCGCAAGACTTCACGATCTAACTCGCCGTTGAGTTCAATCGCTGCCGGAAGATGATAAGCCGTGCTAGTTGGGGCAAATTCATACAAAAACCACAACCGTTGCTGGGCAAAGCTTAGCGCCACAGGCTGATCATCTTCGAGCCTTGGAATCGGTGCAAATAGATTGGGCTGAGTTCGCGCCAAAAATTGGCATAGCTCAGCCTTATGCTGGCGTAATTGGCTTAATAGTTGCTCACTCAGTGCGCCTGGCGGGGCATCGTAGCATAAACGCTCGCCTTCAAGCCAAATCCGAATATCGGCTGCCCGTAATTGGGCCAACAATTGCCACATGATTAAATTGCTCCTTGTTCGCGGGCTTGAGCTGGAGCTTGATTAGCCTGTTGCGCCCAGCGTAGGAGATCAAGCACATGAGCCAGTTGTTCAATCGTCGGAGCCTCAAATACGCTGCGAATCGGCAAATCAAGCTGCCAATGCTGACGAATTTGGCTGACCAGGCGGGTTGCCAACAATGAATGACCACCAAGTTCAAAGAAATTTTGGTTGATGCCAATCTGCTCGCGTTGCAAGATTGCCGCCCAAAGCTCGGCTAATTTGGCTTGATCAGCGTTTTGGGGAGCAATAATCAGCTGCTCAGCGGCTTGTAGCTCGGGAATTGGCAGGCGCTGACGGTCTAATTTGCCATTGGCATTGAGCGGCAATTGGCTCAACCAACAATAGCCGCTTGGTTGCAGATAATGCGGCAACCGCGCTTGAACAAAATCACGCAGCGTTTGATCGGATACTGGTTCAGCTTTCGCCACCAGATAGGCAATCAAACGTGCTTGCTCAGCTGCGCCAACCACAGCAACCGCGACCGAATGCAGCGCCGGATGCTGCAATAAACAGGCTTCAATCTCGCCTAGCTCAATTCGGAAGCCACGAATTTTGACTTGCTGATCGCTACGCCCAAGGAAGCTCAACACACCTGCTTGGTTGTAACGCGCTAAATCGCCAGTGCGATACATTCGCGCCCCTGGCTCGCCCCAAGGATCGGGCAAAAACAGGCTAGCGGTGCGTTGGGGATCGGCCAAATAACCCCGACCAACCGCAATTCCAGCGATATATAACCCGCCCGCCACACCAATCGGCACTGGCCGCAAGCTGGCATCAAGCACATACGCTCGCACATTGGCTACTGGTCGGCCAATTGGAATGGCGTTTTGAGGTAGCTCAGCCGCACTCATAATCGGCCAAAGCGTCACATCGTCGGCGCATTCAGCCGGACCATAGGCATTCAGCAAGGGAATATAAGGATAGTGGGCAAACCATTGTTGGGCCAGCTCACGCGGCAAATGTTCGCCTGTTGGTAGCACCCAACGCAAATCAGCCAAACTAGGGGTTTGCTCAAGGCTAGCGATCGTTTCGAGCAGGGCTTGAATCAGGCTTGGCACTGGCTCGAAGATAGAGACGTTGGCCGCTGCCAATTCAGCCAACAAGGCTCGCGGGTCGCGCATCGTTTGATCATCGATGATCTGCATACGAGCGCCAACCACCAGCGCCGTCAGCAACTGCCAGACCGAAATATCAAACGATTGGGCGGCACTTTGGGCAATACAATCGGTTTGGGTTAGCGCCAAACGCTCGATCATTACGTCAATATGATTCAGCATGCCTGCATGGTCGATCATCACGCCCTTGGGTGTGCCAGTCGAGCCAGAGGTAAACAGCACATAGGCTAAATCACGATCATGCAGTTGGGCAAAGTCGGATGCAGGTTGCTCATAGCCCAACGCCTGAGCCAAATCAAGCTGTTGTGGATGCGCTTCAGCTAAGGCATCAGTCAATAACCAATCGACATGCTGAGCAAGTTGCTGTTGGCGCTGCACTGGATGCTGAGGATCAATCGGCAAATACACCGCGCCCAATTGCAAGATCGCCAACAACGCTGCGACAAACTGCGGGTTGCGCTCAGCTCGTAGGCCGATAATTTGCTGGCGTTGTACTCCGTGATCGCGCAAATAGCCGGCAATTGTTTGGCTGGCCTGCGCCAAATCGAAGTAACTCCAGCGTTGCTCACGCCATGCAACGGCGATGCTGGTAGGCTGCGTCGTCACATGGTGGTAAAAACGTTCAAACAACGAACTCGTTTGGCGCGGTGCTGCGGTTGTATTCCAATCAGCCAAGGCTTGGATTTCGCTTGGATGTACAATCTTGAGTTGACCAAGCCTTGCCTTAGGCTGAACCATGATTGCAGCAAGACTCAATTGGAGATAATCGAGCATGCGCTGGCTGGTAAGCTGGTTGATATAGCCGTGTTCATACATCAACTTAAAGGCCAACCCATCACCAGGCACAGCAACCAGCGTCAAAGGATAGTTGGTTTGCTCGCGCGAAGGCACCAAACGTAACTCTAAATCGCTCAAACCAGTTAAATCACTACTGCTCACTGGATAGTTTTCAAAGACCAAGATACTTTCAAACAACGGGCTATTGCGTGGCAGTTCGCTGCATGCCTGAATTTCAATGAGCGAACTGGCCTCGTAACTGCGCACAGCGCTCTCTTGAGCCTGCAAGGCTTGCAACCAATCCACCACTGGCTGCTGCAAATCAAGCTTGATTCTGGTGGGCAGCGTATTCACGAACATCCCGACAATCTGCTCAACTCCCGCCAAATCGGTTGGGCGGCCAGCCGTCGTTGTACCAAACACGATATCAGTTTGATGACTGTAGCGTGCCAAAACCAAGGCCCACGCTGCTTGTAAGAGGCTATTCACGGTTAGGCCATGATCGCGGGCAAACTGTTGAAGCTGCCGAGTTATCGCAGGATCAAGCTGGAGCCAACTCGTGCCATAGTGCCGTTCATGATGCTTAGCGCCAACCCGTTCAAGCGCCAAGCTCGTTGGCGCAGTAAAACCGCGCAATAATTCGCGCCAAAATGTCGGAGCTTGTTGATCATTATGTTGAGCCAGCCACTGAATGTAGCGTTGATAAGGAATTTCTGGGGCAAGCTCCAGTGGTTGCTGGTTGATTTCAGCCTGATAATAGCGAAACAATGTATCAAGAATCAGTGGCAAGCTCCAACCGTCGATGATCAAATGATGATTCGTCCAGATACAGCAATAGCGTTGCGGCGCACGCTCGAACAAGGCCACGCGCATCAACGGCGCTTGGGTTGGCTCAAAACCGCAGATACGATCAGCCTGCAAATAGGCTTCAAGCACCTGTTCTTGTTCAAAGCTATGCGTGGGTAACTGTTGATAATCGATCGTAATTGCAGCTTGGCGTAGCACCAATTGCAGCGGCTCAGCTAAATCTTGCCAAACAAACGCGGTTCGCAGCATTCTATAATGGCCAATTGTTCGATTCCACGCAGCACTAAATGCCGCATGATTGAGCTGGCCCGTGATTTCAAACTGCATTTGGGTAATGTAATCGCCAGCGTCCGGCGCATACAAGCGATGGAACAAAATGCCCTGTTGCAGCGATGAAAGAGGGTACAATTGCTCAAACGGCGGATATGTTTGCTCAATCTGGTCAAGTTGGGCTTGGGTAATGTGCGTCAAAGGAAAATCGGCGGGAGTAAAGCTTGGTTGGGTTTGTTGGCAACAATGCTCAATCAACTCAACTAAATCAGCACAATACGCCTCAGCCAAACGCTCGATCGTTGCTACCGCATGCACATGGCGACTATGCGACCATTCGATCTGTAATTGGCCCGCCAAAACTTGGCAGTTGATCGCTAGCAGTTGTTCACGATGCCGCTGCGGCAACACGGCGCTTCCGGTCGATTCGGGCGCAACGCTGAATAATTCGCTTGCTTGAAGCGTTTGATCAAGTTGACCAAAATAGTTAAAACTGATTGCTGGGGTCGGCATAGCTTGCAACGCCACATCAATCGAGCGCAACAAGCCATAGCCGATGCCACGCTGTGGAATTGCGCGAATCTGTTCTTTAATTTGTTTGATCAGGTTTTTGGGGCTTTGTTGTTGCGGCAGACTTAACTTTATTGGAAACAGCGTAGTAAACCACCCAACGGTTTGCGAAAGATCGAGCGGCAGATCCAGTTCCTCGCGACCATGGCCTTCGAGTTGCAGCACCAAATCGGCGTGGCCGCTCCAAGCGGTGATGGTTTGGATCAAGGCTGCTAGCAATAGTTCGTTGATCTGGGTTTGATAGGCCTGGGATGCTTGTTGAATTAAGGCTGTAGTGTGGACCTGGCTCAATTGCTTAGTGATTGTGGCAACACTCGCATAATCATTATGTCCAGTTTTGTCATCGACTGGCAAGGGAGCAGTGTTGGTTTGGGCGAGCCAATATGCACGTTGCTGCTGCAATTCGGTGCGTTGGGCATAGCGTTCTAAAGCAATAGCCCATTGGGCAAAATCGACAGCTGGTTTGGTTAATGGCTGGTTTTGCAAGGCATGGGCGAGATCTTGAATGATAATTCGCCACGAAACCCCATCGACCACCAAGTGATGCATGACCAACAGCAAGCGAGCGGGCTGAGCATCAGGCATGGTGATGTAGGCAATTCGCCACAGCGCAGCCTGCGCCAAATCAAAGGGCCGTTGCAGTCGTTCAGTTGTGGCCTCAAAAAGCGCAGCAAGCTCAGTTGGATCGAGGTTTTGAGCATTAATTTGCTCAAATTCAACCAGTGGTGCATCAGCAGCAGCCACAAATTGTTGCCAACCATCAGCAGTACGGCGATAGCGCAAACGCAAACTAGTATGCACCTGTACAACTTGCGCGACCGCCGCTGCTACCAGCGTTGGATCAATAGCCTGAGTAAGTTGCAAAAAGAGCGCTTGATTAAACTGGCTGGGATCAGTTGGATTAGCGAGGAGCCAGCGCTGAATTGGGGTCAGTGGTATGCTCTGTCCAGCAGCCAATTCGCTTTGAGCAACTTCAATTGTTGCGGTTTGCGCCAAACTTGCTAGTTGGGTAATCGTTGGCTGCTCAAACAATTGGCGTGTAGTCAATCGTATGCCCGCTCGATTAGCACGAGCAATCACCTGAATGCTCAAAATTGAATCGCCGCCCAATTGAAAAAAATTATCGTGAATGCCCACACTTGATACTTGCAAGGTTTGCTGCCAAATTGCCGCGAGCTGCTGCTCAAGCGGGTTACGTGGGGCCGTTTGGGCTTGCTGTTCATGCTGGGCGGTAAAATCGACGACCGGCAAGGCCGCACGGTCAATTTTGCCATTCGGCAAGCGCGGAAGCTGCCCAAGCGTCACAAACGCCGCTGGCAGCATATAATCCGGCAGATACGCTTGCAAATACTGGCGCAACGTTTCGCTGAGCGCATCAGGCGTTATTGGCTCTAACACAGTTAGCATCGCTTTCTGAAATCTATCTATGCGGGAAGCCTAGAGGGGCAGCTTCCACAAAAACACACCTCGTCCAAGCGATTATTCTAGTGCGGCCTTGCCCAAAAATCGGTATCGAATCACGCAGCATTCATGTCAAATTCAACACCAAAATCAAGGCTTGAATGCAGCAATAAGCTCGTGGTATAGTGGCCTACTCACATCATTTGGCGCTGTAGGAGTTCAATAGAGGAGCAATATGGATGAATAATAATCCCGCACTCAAGCAGCTCTTAGGCTTGCCCGAAGCCATCGCCGCCAACCCTCGTGACGAATACTACCTCGATTAGATCGATGGTCGCGCAAAAAGATGGAGTGTATGCCAAGTATGACCTTAGATATTGACCAAGGTCATAAATTAACAACTGCACGGCATAGCGGTCACAGGCGGTTTGGGTAAAGGGCAGTTGAAAAATCGATTGTGCTCTGCATAGCATAATTCTAGTTGCATAGGAATACAGAGCACAACCATTACTTGTCTTTAATTCCCGCTATTCATAACGATTCTTCATTGCGCGTTCAATTTGGCGTTTAGCATCGCGATCGGCGATCGAATCACGTTTATCGTAGAGCTTTTTACCTTGGGCTAGCCCTAGCTCAACTTTGGCTAAGCGGCCACGCAGATAAATTCTTAAGGGCACTAAAGTTAAGCCCTTGGTCGCCAATTTTTGGTGTAGCTTCAAAATTTCGCGGCGGTGCAATAACAGCTTACGTGGACGCATTGGCTCATGGTTAAACAATTCACCAGTTTCAGCATAGGGGGCAATATGGGCATCGTAGAGCCAAATTTCGCCATTTTGCACCCGCGCATACGAGCCACGCAATTGCACATGGCCGCGCCGAATCGACTTAATTTCGGTGCCGCGCAAAACGATGCCCGCCTCATAGGTTTCTTGAATAAAATAATCATGGCGAGCTTTGCGATTATCGCCCATGACCTCGATTGAATCTTTACTCTCTTTAGCCACGCTTCGTTCCTCCAAAAATACCAAATCGGGTAGGACAGCCTGCCCTACCCTAGAGCGATCTGTGGGTGTGGGTTATTTCTTTTTTTCGCTGGGCAAAAAGCGGGTCAAGTTGGTGCCGCATTCGGGGCATTTGCCCTTGGCTGCTCGCCGCCCATTTTCCATCTGAATTACTTCAGCATTGTCCACGGTGCGTTTTTGTTTGCATTTGACACAGTACGCTTCAACCGTCATCGGTTGTACCTCCTAGCAACTAAGGAACGAATTGAGCGTTACTATATCACGAACAATGCCAGTACACTAGCCAAAAGGCATCCCTACTACGGGTGATTTAAGGCTTGTTTAGGCACTAAAAAGCCTTGGGCTACCTTGCGGGCAGCTTCAGCGAAGCTACTACCACCACTAGCATACAATACCGAGCGCGAAACGTTGATAATCGCCTGTTCGCCTGCGGCTGCCAGCACTGCTTCAATATCACCACCTTGGCTGCCAACTCCAGGCACCAATAGCGGCAATTCCGGGTAGCGCTGATGAATCGTGGCAATTTCAGCGGGATAGGTTGCGCCAACCACTAGCCCACAATTGTGGTTACTATTCCAGCGTTTGGCCACCAGTTCGGCAATTTTCAAAAAGAGCGGCTCGCCGTCAGCTAACATCAAATTTTGTACATCATCGCCACCTGGGTTAGATGTGCGGCATAAAATGAAGCAGGTTTTATCGGCTCGCTCCAAAAATGGCTGGAGCGAATCGTAGCCCATATACGGGCTAAGCGTAATCGCATCAACGCCTAGCTCATCAAAGGCTGCGCTCGCATAAGCTTGGGCAGTCGAGCCAATATCACCACGCTTAGCATCAAGCAAGATTGGAATATGGCTAGGAATGCTGGCGATGGTTTGTTTTAAGGCTTGCCAGCCAGCACTGCCCAAGGCTTCGTAAAAGGCAATATTTGGTTTATAAGCACAAACCAGATCGCTGGTTGCCTCAATAATGGCTTGGTTGAACTGGACAATTCCAGTGGCATCACGGGGTAAATGTTCCGGCAAACGCGCCAAATCGGGGTCAAGCCCAATACACAAGGTTGAACGATTGCTGGTCGCTGCCGCACGGAATTTTTGCATAAACATGGGTTTGCTCCCACTAAATTGCTGCCCGTGCCTTATGATACTCGGATTTTGCCAAAACTTCGCAACGCTTGGGATTAAATTGAGGCTGAAGTTGCATCGTACACCATGCATCAAGCATGCGCCGATACAATGTCTATATGAGGATCAACAGTTTGAGGCTGGCCAGCACCAGCCTCAGATTAGCGTTGTTCAGGTAAGGTAGTTTGTTCGCTTTGGAGCGCTTCCAGCGCTGCCCGTGCTGCCGCCTGTGAAGCCATAGTTTTTGAAGTTCCGACCCCAACTCCCAACAGCGCATCACCCGCCCAAACCTCAATCGTCCACGTCCGTTCATGGTCGGGGCCAGTCACATTAACTTCGCGGTAACTAGGCGTTAGGTTAATTCGGCCTTGGACATATTGTTGCAAATCGGTCTTGTAATCTTGGTTTTGCACACCGCTGGCCTTGACCGACTTCAGCAACGGCAAGACAAAATTACGGGCAGCTTCCCAACCACCATCAAGCGCGATTGCCGCCAACAAGGCCTCAAAGGCATCGGCCAGCAAATTATCGCGTTCACGAGCTTTGGCACGTTCCTCGCCGCGGCTAATTTGCACATAACTGCCCAAATTGAAACGGCGTGCCAAACCTGCCAAGGTTCGGGTTTGCACCAACATCGCGCGAGTTTTAGTTAAATCGCCTTCGCCAAGCTCAGGAAACTCGTGAAATAAAAAAGAGCCACAAATAAAATTTAAAAGTGCATCGCCCAAAAATTCTAGGCGTTCGTTCGATTCCGAGCCAGCTTCCGGGTGTTCGTGTACATACGAGCGATGCAGCATTGCCGCTCGCAAAAAATTCAAGTCGTTGAATGTGTAACCAAGTTCAGCTTGTAGTTTGTTTAAATCCATAGCAGCAATGTTAAGCTAAGCAAGCTAGGTAGATCCCAAGAATCTACCTAGCTTGCGCGGTTTTTTAGGCTTCAAAAGCCTTGAACAACAGACTAACGTTATGGCCACCAAAGCCAAATGAATTGCTCATAAAGCTGGAGAATTGGGCTGGCCGTGGTGTATTCGGCACACAATCGATCTCACACTCAGGGTCGGGAGTATGATAGTTGATCGTGGCGGGGAGCAGGCCTTCGCGCATTGCACAAATGCCGATCACGGCTTCAATTGCACCGCCAGCCCCGAGGGTATGGCCAATTTGCGATTTGTTCGAGCTAATTGGCAGTTTGGCAGTATAATCGCCAAACACTTTTTTAACCGCCAAGGTTTCAGTGCGATCATTGACCGGAGTTGAAGTGCCATGGGCATTCAAATAGCCCAATTGGTGTGGCTCTAAGCCTGCTTGGCGCAACGCCATCCGCATAGCTTTGACCGCGCCTGAGCCATCTTCGGCAGGCATGGTAATGTGATAGGCATCGGTGCTGACTCCATAGCCAACCAATTCGGCCAAAATGGTTGCGCCACGGCCGACCGCATGCTCATAGTCTTCAAGCACCAAAACCCCTGAACCTTCGCCCATGACAAAGCCATCGCGATCTTTATCGAAGGGACGCGAGGCGGTGGCTGGATCATCGTTGCGGGTTGAGAGTGCTCGGGCACTCGCAAAAGCACCGATTCCAATTTCGGTAATTGATGCTTCTGTACCACCGGCTAAAATAACTTTGGCCTCGCCCCGTCGAATCACATGCCAAGCTTCGCCGATAGCATTGCCCGAAGTTGCACAGGCCGAAACTGGACAAAAATTCGGGCCGCGTGCGCCAATTTCAATTGCCACAACCCCACCTGCCATATCCACAATCATCATTGGAATCAAAAATGGTGTGATTCGATCGGGACCCTTGGCATCCATCACCCGCAGATAGGTTGTAAAATTATCGAGACCACCAACGCCACAGCCAATGATGACCCCTACATCATCAGCATTTTCGTCGGTAATCGTGAAATCGGCGCTGCGTAAGGCTTCCTTGGCTGCTGCTACCGCAAAATGCACAAAGCGCGAGTTGCGCCGTGCCTCTTTTTTATCCATATAGTTGGCAGCATCAAAGCCATGGACTTCTGCGGCAATCTGAGCACTAAACTTCGTTGGATCGAATTGGGTAATTCGCCCAACCGCCGAACGTGCTTGGACAATGCCCTCCCACAAAGATGGCACGTCGAGGCCCAATGGGCTAATCGCGCCCAATCCTGTGACGACGACACGTCGATTCATAGCAAAACCTCCTAGTGCATAGCAAAGTGCCGCACCATTATAGCAGCAACTACCTAAACATACCGAGAGGCCAACCAGCAAATTTGGTTGACCTCTCGCGTCAGTTTCAAAACCCCATGTTCAAGCTAGAGTTGTTTGAGCAAATTGGCCATTTCGATCGCGGCAACTGCACACTCTGAGCCTTTGTTGCCAGCCTTCGTGCCAGCTCGTTCAATCGCTTGCTCAATCGTGTCGGTGGTCAGCACGCCCAACAATACTGGAATTCCAGTGTCGTGCATCACTTTGGTCACGCCACTGGAAACAGCATTGACCACAACTTCGTAATGCGAGGTTGCGCCACGAATAACTGCGCCAAGCGTGATAATTGCATCGTGTTGGCCACGCTCAGCAATTTTCTTCACCACGAGCGGAATCTCATACGAGCCAGGACACCATGCGACGCTAATATCATCGTCGCTAACCCCATGGCGTTTGAGTGTATTGACCGCGCCTTCGAGCAAATTTCCGCCGATAAAATCATTCCAGCGGGCAATCACAATCGCCACTCGTAGGCCTGTGCCGATCAAATTTCCTTCAATCACATTCATGCCCATTCCTCAAAAACCAAATTAGCCGTTGATCTCCAGCAGGGTTTCGCCATCAAGCACCTCGACGTTTGGTCGCGATTTAGCCGATTTGCGTGCGCCATCTTGCACCTTCAATGAGGTGACGATTACGCCTTTGTGCCACTCGGGGTTATCGCGCAAGTCTTGATACAACTCTTGAACTTGGCCAGGTTTGAGCGATTCGCTGATGGTACAGCGGACCAGCCAAAGCTCAGCGGTTTCGTTGCGTTCAAGATAAAGATCAATCACATCTTTATTGAATTTATAGTTTTTGAGTTTGAAGTTATTGTTGCGAAACAATTGGGCGACCCATGAGCCAAATTTTGGCAACGGCAACGATTCAAGGTCTTCGATGCTAACGACGCGGCCTGGACGTTCGAGTTGGCCACCACGAGCACTCATTTCATCGCGCATGGCTTGGGTACGTTCTTGGCCCCGTCGCGCCATCACCGTGCCATAGGCAGGGAAGGGCAGCAAGGTCATACCAACCATCATGGCCAAGGTCAAAAAGTTGCCTTGAGCGGTCGGTACAGGCTGGTTAGGGTCATTCAAGGCTGGTTTGGCGCTAACGCTAAAAATTAAAATTGAGCCAAGCAGCAAGGCTGTGGCGCTAGCAATCAGCGAAAAAATCACCCCATGAACCAACGCGCGGCCCTGAATCTTACGACCCAGATAAATCCCACCGCCAATTGGAATCACCCCAGCCAAATAGATCATGTAGGAGAATGGGGCAAAAATTACCAAACACCAGACCAAGCCAGTTAGCAAGCCAGCGATCCACAACTGCCGCCAGAGCAACGGAACTGCCGGAGCTTGAGGCTTCACGTCTTTCAGATCAGTTTTGGTTTCTTGAGATACGGGAGTTGCCATTGCAGCTACTTATTCCTTTTCCATAAGTTCTTCGACAGCTTCACGCAGCTTGCCAAGATCGCTAAATGAACGATAAACCGAGGCAAAGCGGATGTAGGCTACCTCATCGAGTGAGCGTAGGCGTTCCATCACCTGTTCGCCAATCACCGAGCTAGGAACTTCCAAGGCATCGTAGGCGATCAGGGCAGCCTCGACTTCAGTGACCAACGTTTCAATTACATCGGCTGAGATAGGCCGTTTATAGGCCGCAACCCGTAAACCGCGCAATAATTTCTCGCGGTCATATGGCTCACGGTCGCCATTTTTCTTAACGACCATGACATTAACAGATTCAACCCGTTCATAGGTTGTGAAGCGGCGATCACAGTGTTTGCAGCGACGGCGACGACGGATGGTTTCACCATTATCAAGTTCGCGAGTATCGATCACTGCACTTTCGCCAGTGCAATACGGGCAGCGCATAGTTCCTCTTCGGCCTAGCTTAGTAGATTCATTATACCATGGCCCCATGACGCGCAGTATTGGCGCTTAGTTAATCGGCTCGACCAAATGCTGCCGATTGGCTGGGGCTGGGTAGGGTTCTGGCCAATATTCAACCTGCTTGATAATCAACCCATCACAAATTGTAAAAAAGCTAATCACCCGCGCCTCGACGTGGCCATCAGTAACCGAAACATCGCTACATGCCTCAGTCTCGCTGGCAATCAAACGATTGATCGTAAATTGCCAAGCGCCAGTAGCAGGATATTCTTGATTCATTTGGGCAAAGGCCGTTCTACCGCGAATCCGTTCATTTGATTGTGGCCAATCTAAAATATATTCATCGTGTAATACGCTGCCAACCGCCACAAAATCATTGGTTTGCATCAATTGCCAAAATTGGGTCACCAGTGCATGGGCATTGCTCATCTTTATAATCTCCACAATTAAAGGGCTGCCAAGGTACGCTGAGCAACTTCATTCCAACGGCACTCGCGGAGCACAAACTCGCGGCCAGCAGCACCCATGGCGGCGCTCAGCTCAGGCCGATCCAGCAAATAGCTCAAACTACTGGCCCACTCGCGATAGCCTTGGCATGGAATCCCACCGCCGCTGCGCAATACAAAATCAGTCGTCACCGGACAATCGGCATTGACCAAGGCTGGGCGGCCTTGCAACCAGCTTTCCATCAACACAATCGAAAAGCTTTCAATCGTCGAAAGTTGGCAAAAAACGCTGGCCGCTGCGTAGGCATCATACTTGGTTTGCGGCTCGACGAAGCCCAAATCGAGTACCCACGGCGCTAAAATACTTGGGGCATTCAATTCGCCAGCGCCGATTCGCACAAAGCGCAACGGGCGACCAGTTTCAGCCTTCCATTCACGAAAATAGGCTAGCAACTGTGGCACATGCTTACCCCAATCGGCTCGCCCAACATAGAGCAGAATTGGCTCAGCACCTAGCCCATAGTGTTGGCGAAACCGCGCCGCATCACCAACCCGATTCAGATCGATACCCTCACCCGCGACACTCGTTTTAGCCGGATCAAGCTCATACAACCGCAAGGCTAAATCGCGCTCAGGCCGACTATTGAAAATCGTGCCTTGCGCACGCCGCAACATTTCACGATAGGTCGAATAGTAGGCATATGGCTCATCATGCAAGCAAGGAATATGATAAGCCCGACCTTGCGCCAAAAAACTACCCCAATACGACAAGCCCATCGGGTAGGGCATAAAAATGCAGCGCCGCTCAGGATGTGCTAACAAATGTTCATATAAACCATCGCTATTTGGCAAGCTACCCAATAAATTAATTTCATGGGCTGGATGGTCGGGCAAGCGCCGCCCAGAACGAGCTGCTAAACGCCGCACCACTGGCGGAATACCCATCGCTGGCGCGGCCATCGGCCAACGCCGAATTGGCAGACCATTCCAATCGCTCAAGCCAGCGGGATAGTGCTCAGCCGTCCGTTCAGTAAATGAATCACGGCCTGTCGTCGTCCAAACTTCAATATCCGCGCCTTGAGCATGGATGGCCTGGGCCAGATCGCGGGCTTGATCTTCGGCTCCACCACGAGTATCGGGGCCAAACCATGGCGTTACCAGCGCTACAGGACGTTGCGATCTCATGCTTGGCGCTCACGTTCAAGTTCAACCACCCGCGCTCGGAGCAACGCAATCTCAGCCCGTTGCTCATCGATTGTGGTAACTAAGCCATGCAAGGTACGCACAATTGCATCGTTGGCGGCATTTTGTTGCTCAGCAATCGGGTTGATATACCAACGCAGATAGCGCCGCACAACTTTATTCAATGTCGCAATGACTTTTTGGGGCAAGGTTTCGCCATGCAACGGCCAATGCACGCTGACCACGCGCGTAGCCTCGACCTCGGCTAATAAGCGCTTGAGATCAACATCGCTTAGTTGGGGTTCATTGGATTGGTCGATTAAACCATTTGCGCGACGTTGGCGAATTCCATCACGGATTTCGGCCAAAATCGCGCCAACATCGATTGGGGCTGGGTGCTCTGCCATTGGTCTGCCTCATGCGCTAATCATTTCTGCGGGCAGTATAGCAGCAAATTTAACCGAAGCTGGCATTACAAGGTTTCACCGCGTTCGAGCAAAGCTACAAATTCTTGAATGCGCTTCGTGCGGGTTTCGGGCTTTTTAGCAGTTTGGATGCGAAACAAAAACGAATAGCGCTGTGATGATTTGAGTGTAGCAAAAAAACTAGCGGCAGTTGGGCTAGCATCGAGTGCGGCCTGAAAATCCTCAGGAATCGTGGCATTCTTCTGTGAATCGTAGGCAGCATCCCAACGGCCATCAGCTTTAGCGCGTGCAACTTCGGCCTCGCCAGCGGGTTGCATCAAGCCAGCAGCGGTTAAGCGTTCAATATGGCCGCGATTAACGTTTGACCAGATGCTTTTTTTGCCGCGCGGCGTAAACTTTTGCAACCAAGCTTGCGCATCAAAACTCTTTTTTTGGCCGTCAATCCAGCCATAGCACAATGCCACATCGAGCGCCTCGGCATAATTAATTGAAGCAATGCCCGTAGCTTTTTTGGCCATTTTAAGCCAGATGCCCTTGCTGGTGGCATGTTCAGAGTCGAGCCATTCACGCCATGCCGCTTGATCAACAAAACTAAGCGTTGGTAATTCAGCTTTTGGTTTTTCACTCATCACACACTCCGTTAAAAAAACTGACGTGTTCATGGAATCCCCAAAACCATGAACACGCCACCCAAGATACTATTAAATTTAGGGTGTAGCAATAAATCCATTCACAAACGACTCGCCCACTGCAACATCTTGTTTGAGAATATTTTGTTGGCGCAAGAAATCGTGAGTCGCTTGCCAAGTGGCCTGATCAGTAAACCCAAGGCCGTATTTAGCGGTCGAATCGCTTTGCCAATAGCCAATTGTTTCAGCTAAAACTTTTTGCTGCAAGGCTTTTGTTACATCATCAGCCGCTTGCAGCTCGGGAATTTCACGCAAACTATTATTAAAGGCCTGCGTTGGATCAGCAATCGTCTCGCTCATGCCTTTTAATGTGGCTTTGACAAAGCCCATAACCACCGTGGGTTGCTCTTTAATTAAGCTTTCATTAACAATAAGGCCATCAGAGGTCAAGGCAAACGAATCTGACACCCGAATAATATTTAATTTAACCCCAGCCTCGGCCAACTGAATTGGCTCATTATTGCCATAGCCACTGGCAACCTGGACTTTATCTTCGCTCAGCGCTTGAACTTGGGCAAAGCCAATTTCTTGAATATTCAAATCGCTCTCTTGCAAGGAATTTGAATACATCAACGCCAACAAACCAATATACGAAGCCCCAAAGCGGCCTGGAATCCCAACACTTTTGCCTTTGAGATCGGCTGGAGTTTTGATATTCAGCTCAGCTTTGCTATAAAAAACAATCGGCGAGCGTTGGCTTATCGTTGCAACGGTCATAATCGGCAAGCCTTGCGCTCGTGCTAGCAGCACCGAATCGCCGCCAGCCATGCCAAATTGAACTGAGCCATTGGCCACCCGCTGGACTGAATCAGTTTCATATTGATAATCGAAGGTTACATCTAAGCCTTCAGCTTCGTAGTAGCCTTGGGTTTTGGCTAAATAAAACGGGGCAAATTGAATATTTGGCACATAGGGCATGGCAATCGTTACTTTGGTTAGCGGTTTTGCTTGATCATTGCCCGTAACGGCGGTTGGCGTGGCAGTTTGCCCACCACACGCCGCCAAAAAGAAAAGCCCAGCCACGGCTAAGATACGACGATAACGCATTGAAAACTCCATCCAAAAAAATTATTCCCAGGTGACCAAACGTCGTTCTAGCCACATTGCTAGCTGATAAAACCCAAATGTCAGCAAACCGAGGGTCAACAAAGCCGCAAAAATCAGCGGCGTATCGAATAAACCACGAGCGATATTAATCAGCGCTCCCAGCCCTTCGCGGCCACCAATAAACTCAGCGACAACCGCGCCAGTCGTGGCCAAGGCCAGGCCTGTTTTGATCCCACCGAAAATCCCCGGCAAGGCCAAGGGCAATTCAATCTGCCACAAACTTTGCCAGCGATTGGCTCCGCTGATCGCCGCCATTTCACGAATATCGCGAGGCACGCTGCGCAAAGCCACAATCACGCTGCTGAGCATCGGAAAGAAGGTAACCAAGGCGGCAACCAACAATTTAGCCCGCAAATCAGCACCAACCCAAATCAAAATCAACGGCGCAACCGCGACGATTGGAATCGCTTGAACAATCGCCAGTTGCGGCGAGACAATCCGATCGAGCCAATGCCAATGGGCCAAGATATAGCCCAAAACCAAGCTTGCACCAAAGGCCAAGCCAAAACCGCCCAGTGCCTCGATTAAGGTGCGAGAGGTGTGTTGCAGCAACGCACCTTGGGTTAATTCCTGCCACCAGCGGCTAGCAACGGCTTCAGGCGTTGGCAAAACAAAGGCTGGGTATTGCTGCCAAGCAACTAACCCGCGCCATGCCAACAGCAAGCCCAGCAACGAAAGCCCAACCCACAACCGACTCGAACCCAACCAAGCACGGCGTTGCTTGCGGCGCACCGTGGTTTGAGGATATTCAGCAACATAGGCCATGTGGCCATAATCTTGAAGCATAAGTGTGTACCTAAAAACAAAAAACCCCAAAAGAATCAATCATCTCAGGGTCAATCAAAACGTAACTGCAAGCAACCCAAGCGCCGCTGCAACCAAACAGCACGCCTGAATTACGCAAATAACCCACACCATTGTAGGTACACATACGTTGATCGATCTTCTTCCATCCGGACTTTAACCGTCGGCTCTGGATTCGCACCAGCATCCTACCTTGCGGCTCGCGGGCTTATGTGGCTGAACCACCATCACCGCCGATAAGGAATTTCACCTAACCCTGAAGACCAAAGTATTTAGTTATCTCTACGATAGCACTGTGTTTTGTAGCTGTCAATACACTATCAGCCCGATTAGCCGAATGCGGGATCAGGGGGTTCGTGTCATTCGTACAATTCGTGGCTACAAATTCCACGTTCTTCGCCAACAAAAAAGCAACTGCCACAATTGACAGTTGCTGTGTATCTAGCTGAAATCAGGCAAGTTTAGAACTCGATTTTTTCTTCGATCTCGCTCAGCATAATTCGGGCAAGCGCCAAATTGGCGGTAGGTTTGTTCAACGCTAGGTACAAGAAAATACTGGGTTTCTTTTGCAAAATCCGAATCAGGTGATACTGAGAACCCAAGGTAATCAAAATATCTTCAATCTGATCCTTCAAACCAAGCCGACTCATAACTTTCATTTTAGCACGTACTACTTCAGTGTTGCCCGCCGCAGCCAACTCTAGGTTCAAGGCGCTATTTCCGCCAGCAGTGCCAAGGGTCATGCCACTGGTATAATCGACCAACGCAACGCCTAACGCACCATCGATGTTCATCGCCGCTTCGAGTGACTGTTTAATGTTATTCATACAACGTCCTTTTGTTCTACACTCCAGACACACACCGCTATCATAGAAGGATTAAACTAGCCCGTCAAGAGTTAGCAGCAAATTGGCTAACTATTAATTTAGCCCGCTATTCAGGTTGATCGCCTTAGGTAAAGCGCTCGATGACCTTCAAACTTCCTGATTGATCAATCCAGACTTCTAGCCATGGCTCAGCTTCAGCATAGGTACAGACGAGCAGGTGGTGCGTCAACAACTCAGCCCAATCGCCATCAGGCCAAACCATATGCCAACCGCCAATTGCAGCGATCGCATCTTCACGATAGAGCGGGTGGTGCGCTTGATATACAGCTTCATAGGCATCAACCAATGATCGATCTGGAATATCGTCGGCACAAATCCAGGCACGATCTTCGCGAAATGGCGCAATCCATGCCTGAATTGCCGCTGACCCAAAACGTAATACTGCATCTAATGGCGGTAAGCTGGTTGTTGTTTGCGCATACAGCGCAATCATGGTTGCATCGCCAGCGCAATCAGATGGCTGGGTTTTAATCGTGGCAGAGTAATACCCCTGCTCAGGATCAATCAGATCTATGTGCAAACAGCCTTGCCGATTGATCATTGGTAGGTAATAACAATCAAGCATTAATATCGGAGTTTGCTGCGGATCTAGACCGCCCCAATAGCCTACAATCGGCTGCTCAGGGTTGGTTGGTTCTGCGGTGAGCATTGCCCATGGACGAACCAACTCGTGGGCTTCGATAAGTAAGGTTGCTAAATCCACTCAAAAATCTCCTCGTTCACATAGTTCTATAGCCCATAGCGTAGCGCAAAAGCCTATTTATTTACAAGCTGGATATCGAGGCCAGTAAACGCGCTTAAAACATAGGATCGGCTGGCTTGAAATTAGCTAGATTTGGCATAGAATAAACTGAATCATCGTGCTAGAGAGAAGTTATGTCAAATCAATTAACCAAATCTGAGACTTATGCTGTATTACAAGTACTAGAACTCGGCGCAGATTATCGGCACTTGACCAAGCCCTTGCAATGGCATCAATTGATGTTGCACTGGAATTGGGATGGTAATTTAGAACCACTTTGGTGGATTATCCAACAACCACATTGCGACTTTGGCACAGCATTATTGATTTTTTGGCGAGCTTGCGCCGGTTATTACTATCAATATCCTAATCGTGAAGCCCTTGTGGCAGATAAGGTCAATCCAGCTATCTACGATTTAATTAAGCAGATTGAAATCAATTATCGTAATGGATTCTATCAACAACAGATATTTGGCTATGATCCCACCAATGAAGATGGCGATGATTTTACGCAAGATTATCTTGAAAAACGAAGGCAAGCCATTCCTGAGCCAATGTTACGGCCTAGCCCTGGGGCAATAATCGAGCGCCAATCGTTAATCCAGCCAGTAATTCGCCCACTATCCAACCACGAAGCCAGCAAGGTTGCCAAGCAGCTCAACCAAGCTTGGCAAGTTCTTACAACCAACAATCCCAAACTTACGCCTGAATCAACCAGCCCTATCATCGTTCAAGCCATTGCCGAATTAATTGAGCAAGTTCGCCAAACGCTAGCAATCACTCAACAGATTGCTGATCAACATCCAATGCAAGCGCTCGGTTGGCTTTGGGCTGAGCAGCTCTGCCGTCGCTATGGTTGGCAATGGGCTTGCCATTCCTCACGGGCAGCCCGAGTACTTGGCGTAATCTGCCCAAATACAACTCATATCCATTTTCCACCGCGATTAATTAACTATAGCTTAAACGTGCGTAGAGAAAAAAACCAAATCTACGCATTCTTTGAGCGTTTGGCAGATCTTCAAGCCACAACCGATTTACGTGATGCCTATAGTTCGGGCTGGATTCATCGGGCCGAGTAGGTTGGCTAGCTTGAATTGATTAACCGATGCTATCCTCAAACCTGAGTAGTTTAAAATTGGGAGTTGAGTCAATGAGAAGTTTTATATTGAAGCTGTTTGGAAAGAACAATAACCCTAGCAATCCTGTTCTGCCCAAACCAATTCCAATCCCGATGCCGCCAACTCCAGCAGTCCTCGGCAAATGGCCAGCAAATTCTAATGGTATCTTGCCAACTGATGCTCGCTTTCGTTGGGATGCAACGTGGCACTGGATTAATAGCTTGCCCAAACCTCGCCAACATATGCTCATGCATTTAGGTGTAGGCCTGATTTTCCCAAGCTTTATGTTGCGACATTTTGCCTATACCACTCGTTGGTATGAATCTCCGATGGATTGGCTGATTTATGGACGGGGGTTATATGCTTTTTTTCAGCAGCCTGATCGTTTGCGCAACTATCTGTATGGAGCCACTATCAGCCCAGCTGAGCGTACCCAACTTGTCGAGTTAAGTTCCAGCAAGCTGTTTATTGGCCAACAGGATGCTTGGGACTACATCGATTCGCTTGAATGCCCAATTACCCGTGCCTTATTAGCTGCAACTCTGAGCTATGCCCTGCCGTTCTTGCGAGACGACCCAGATTATCAAACCCGCTATCCAACCAACCCGCTTGATCTTTACTTATTCGTGGTCGCGGCTAGCGATTTGTTGTGGCGCATCGACAAAATTCAGCAGATTGTTGATGGTGAAGTCAATTCACTTGAAGATTTTGGTTTTTTCTAAAGCAAAAGCCCATCCAGATCACACAGCTACGATCTGGATGGGTAGTAAACCTATTGAACGCGATCCAAGCGCCATTTCTGGCAATCGTTATCGAACGGCTGATAGAGCTGCACTTTGCCCAGATTGACGGCATTGCAACCATCGACATCTAAACGAAATGTGCCATTACCGGCCTTGGAAGTAATCGTATAAAAGCCCGCTCCCACCGCTTGAATCTGCCATTTCTGACAATCGTTATCGAATGGTTGATAGAGCTGCACTTTGGCTAGATTAACCGCATTACAGCCATCAACATCTAAGCGAAATGTGCCATTGCCGGCCAATGATGTGAGCGTATAGTAGCCACCAGTTACCTCGACCCGCCATTTTTGGCAGTTATTGTTGAATGGTTGATAGAGCTGCACTTTGCCCAGATTAACAGCATTACAGCCATCAACATCAAGCCGAAACGTGCCATTGCCAGCCTTGGATGTAATGGTATAGACCCCATTACTGAGGTTTGTTGCACTCGCGCCGCTAGGGCCACTGGCATAGTAGGGCTTGCAAACACCAGCATCATAATCGGTGGCAATTTCGAGCATGCTCGCACCATCAGCCGAGGGCAGCAAGCTTGAGCTATAGTTGGGGCAATAATTGTTGAAGGCACTTGGAATCGCAACTGGAGCTTGGATGGTTTGCCATACCCCAGCTCCATTTTGGGTATTGGTCATAATCGTTTGACCATTGCCAGCCGCGAGCGTGCCATTGGCGTTATACAGCAGCTGACCAATCAAATATAAGCGTCCATTGCTGCTATTGGCATCTGGCCCCCACGCAATGGTTGGGGCATGTTTGAAATAGCGCCCATCGGCGGTTTCTGGACGAATACCTAAGCCGCTGGCTACGCCCCAATCCCAGCCATCAACTGAGCTGCGATAATGCACGACACATTGAAATTGCCCACCAGGCGTACAAATTTCAAAAACCATGATGTAGCTGCCATTGGGCAATTTGCGCACAACCGCCATACCAGGCCGATCCGATTGCAAACCGCTGGCGATTGTATCACGTCGATCGGTCCAAGTAATGCCATCGCGTGAGCGCACTTGCACTAATTTTTGGCTATAGCGGCCATCTGTTTCATCAGAATAATAGCAAACCAATTGGCCATCACGGGCTATGCTAAACTCTGGCTCCCACAGACCGCCAGTATTGCCAGCTACTGCACAGCTTGAAAGGTAGCTCCACGAACGCCCAAGATCGTTGCTTTTCCAAATTCGCAAGGCCATACGCCGATTGGCAAGATCTTGACCAGCCGAATTGGCCCAGAGCAAGGTTCCGGCGGGCATTGCGCCAATTTGCTGTGGCAATTCATACAGCGTACTGCAACACATACCCCGGCCAGGCGCAGTTTCGGGATCAGCGACCGTGCCAACTTGGGCAAAATTCTGGCCATTATCAAGGCTTTCATAAATTGCTCCAACCCCACCTTGGTTGGTAAAAGTCACGACGCTAGCCAAAATCCGACCATTTGCATTGCCATTATGGCTTAAACGAATTGCCCGTGGATACAAACCTGTATCATTGCGCAATAAACGGCCAGTAGCCGCCTCAACCCGCTGCGGTGCAGTCACTCCAAAGCCCAAAAGCAGCATAATCAACAATCTGAAATATTTGCCGAAATCCATCGAAAGTCTCCTATCCAAGCATTGTGAGCAATTGCTAGAGTGATGTTAACTATTCTTAATAGTTATAGCTTGTGAGAAACGGCCAGCCATTTGGTAAAAACGGCCACTATTTATTAATATCCTTAACTTATTCAATTGATTGTACAAAGTCAAGCCAAGGCCACAAAAATAGCTGATTAACATCATTTACTTAACCAAAATCCCAAATAAACTCGAACAAGCGTGCTTTGACAAGAGCCTAAACCATCGGCTAAACTGAACCAAATACAACGAGGCAGATCATATGGATGAATTAGAGTTAATTCCACCGCAGCGCAACAATCCACTTGCGCCCGATTTTACGACGGTGATGAAGCAGCGCAGCGCCGTGGCTGATCAGATTTCGGCCCAACATAGCTTTATCGAATATCGCTTGCGTCAACGCCCCCAAACGATTCGCCGCCATAACACCGATCTGAAAATTTTTGCCGATTTTTTGGCCTCAATTGGCATTGTGATTCCGGTCGATGAACAAGAAGTGCCAATTCTGGCGACCGAACCCGATGCTTGGGCCGAGATGAGCGTGGGCATCGTCACAACTTTTCGTACTTGGATGCTAAATGAAGGTTATGCGCTTGGTTCAATTAACATTCGGCTTGGCACGGTGCGTTTGTATTGTCGCTTGGCACATCAAGCTGGCGTGCTGAGCCTTGAGGCCTGGAGCCGAATTCACACGGTTGAAGGTTATCGCCGCCGCGAAGGCGATGGGATTGATGCTCAACGTGAAGCCACCGAAACACCCACCCGGCTCTCGACTAAAAAAGCTGCACCGCATATTTTGGATCAAAGCCAAATTCGCGAACTCAAACGGGCGGCCCGCAATAATCCGATCAACCGCACACCTGAGGTTGGTTGGCGCGATTACCTGATCGTTTGTTTGTTGGTCGATTTGGGCATGCGTTGTGGCGAGGTGGTGGTGCTCAAGTGGGAACATGTCCAAGGCAAAATCTTGCTGGTAGATCGCCCAAAAGTTGATAAAGTACAAAAACATCGCTTGATTGGCGATACTGCCAAGGCCTTGCGTGAATACCAAAAAGTTATCACCCAACCGCTTGAGCTCAAAACGCCGTTGTTGGCAGCCTTTGATCACAAGGGCAATCATGTTGGCTTTGGCATTTCCGAGCGGGCAATTCATAAACGGATCGTGCAGCTTGGCAAATTAATTGGCATCAACAATCTTGCACCGCATGATTTGCGCCATTCATGGGCTACCCGCGTTGCCCAAACCAACATTCCGGTGCAAGCCTTGCGCGATGCAGGCGGCTGGACGAACCTCAACACCCCCAACCGCTACATTGCCCAACAAGCGGTTGCCAATGATGGCGTGACCTTGCACAGCGATGATCGGCTGATTGAGGATGATGACGAAGCCTAATTGCTACTTGCAGCTTTGCCTGTTTGCGTTATGATGAACAACAATTGAATTTGGCTTGTGGAGTACCATGCAGCGTGGATAGCTTAATTCTGGCCTCGGCCTCGCCCCGACGGCATGATTTGTTAAGTAGTTTGGGGCTGTCGTTTATAATTGAGGCTAATGATGGGGAAGAGCGCCAAGATCAAGTACCCTCAGCGATTGTGGAGTTGCTCCCAGCTTTCGATTTAGGCCTTGCCAATCACCCAACCTTATTAGCGTGGCGTAAAGCGCAAGCTGCCCGCGAAACAGGTAGTTCAGCAGCGATTTTGGCCGCTGATACGATTGTGGTGATTGATTCGTTGATCTTGGGCAAGCCACGTGATCCGGCTCATGCCTATGAATTGCTGCGCCGCCTCGCCGGACGTTGGCATACTGTTTATACCGGAGTTGTGGTGCTGCCCGCCGCCTCAGACCAACCGTTATGCGAGTTGGCTGCTGCCCAAGTGCGTTTAAGCCCGCTCAGCGATGCTGAAATTTGGGACTACATTGCAACTGGCGAGCCAATGGATAAAGCCGGAGCCTATGGCGTACAGGGCATCGGCGGACGCTTGGTCGAAGAGGTTCAAGGCAGTTTTACAACCGTTGTTGGGCTACCGCTTCCAACGACTGCTAGTTTATTGACCCAAGCAGGAATCTATGTTCCCTACTCGGTCGAGCAAGCTTGGCAGCGTTGGCGTGCTACATTAGCAAAGGAACCACTATGTATGCAACAGTCAAAGTGCTGATGGTCGATGATCACCCGTTGTTTCGGCAAGGGGTTCGTTGGGCGCTTTCGAGCGAACGCGATATCAAGATCATTGGAGAAGGTTCTAGTGCCGAAGAAGGCTTAGTCTTAATTTCCGAGCATGAGCCAGATGTAGTCCTCACCGATTTGAATTTACCCAACATGGATGGCTTGGAGTTTACCCGCACGATTCGCCGCCAATATCCCAACATCGGCGTGGTGATGTTGAGCGTGTACGAAAGCGATGAACATGCTTTCAATGCCTTGCGAGCCGGAGCCGCCGCCTATTACTCCAAGGAAATTAGCCCCAAAACCTTGGCAACCGTCCTGCGGCGCGTCGCTCGTGGCGAATATGTGATTAACGATGTGATGTTCGAAGATCCACGGGTCGCTGATCGGATTCTGACCCAGTTCCGTGGTTTGCAAACTGGCATCGTGGCCGAGCCAGATCTTGATATTAGTTTGTTCTCGCCGTTGAGCGACCGTGAAATTGAGGTGCTAGAGCATATTGCCAGCGGTGCAACCAACAAAGATATCGCCGATGCCCTCAAAATTAGCACCCAAACCGTCAAAAACCATATTTCATCGATTTTGCGCAAGCTTTCGCTGAATGATCGGACTCAGGCGGTACTCTACGCCCTGCGCCGTGGCTGGATCGAAACTCCAGCAACTTTGCTTGAAAGCATCGAACGCCGCGGAGCACAGGCAGCACTGAATTTTAATAATGATGATGATAACGACGACGAATGAAACGTGTAACAGTCATTCTTAATCCAAATGCTGGCAATGCCCACCAACGCCGTGCCATCGCCCAAGGCATCACCGAATGGCGCAGTAACCAAGGCTGGCAAGTGCGGCTGCGCGAAACCCGCAAGGCTGGCGATGCTACCAGTTTTGCCCGCGAAGAAGCCAAGCGCAACGATTTAATTGTGGCGGCTGGCGGCGATGGCACGATCAACGAGGTCATGAATGGCCTCGTTGGCACCGATACCGCGCTAGGAGCGTTACCAGTTGGCACAGGCAATGTATGGGTTCGCGAACTACAACAATCGCTCAATCCATTGCATGCAGCTCGCCAATTGGCTGATGGTCATGTCGAGCTGGTTGATGTTGGTCAAGCTAACGAGCGCTATTTTTTGCTAATGGCAGGCGTTGGCTTAGATGCAGCAATTACCCGCGAAGTCCATTCGGCTGATAAAAAACGCTTAGGCCGCTTAGCCTATGTGATCAAAAGCTTGCCAGTGCTCTGGCGCTTGAGGGGCACGCGCACCCGCATCAGCCTTGACGGCCAGCCGCTCAAGGGCAATGCCCTGTTTGTATTAATTAGCAACTCACGGCTGTATGGTGGTGTGTTGAATATTGCTTATCGCGCGGCCATGCGCGATGGCATGCTCGATGTTTGTACTATGATGGGCGATAGTGCCCTTGATGCCCCTAAATTGCTAGCTGGAATTTTGTTCCGTGGCTATGGCGTGATCCAAGGCTTAGAGTATGTGCAAGCTCGTGAGATTGAGATTGCCTGCTCCAAGCCGTTGCCAATTCAAGTCGATGGCGATGCGATTGGCACAACACCCATGACCTTTCGGGTGGTTCCGCAAGCGCTGCGCGTACTCTTACCGCGTACCACTGAAATCAACTAACCCTATAGCCAGATTGAGGTTCTGTGTGAGACGTTCGTTCTATTTGTTGATCCTACTATGTTTGTTAGCCGCCTGTAGCGAAGCAGGCTCAGCCCTGCCAACGATGCAGCCACTCCCCACGAATCAAGCCCAACCAGCGGTCGATGAAACCCAAGCCACCCAGATTGTGGTCGAAGATCAGCGCGATATTCCCGGCAAATTGCTGTTCGTGCGGGTCGAAAATGGCTCAGGTGATATTTGGGTGCACGAAGGCACTGAGGCTCGACGCATCACCACATCGCACAAAAAATACCAGCCCAGTTGGTCGCCCGATGGGAGTAAAATCGCCTATATTCAGCGCGAAGAGAGTTTCGCCGATATTTGGGTGATGAATGCCAATGGCTCCAACAAACAGCAGGTCACCAATAACGAACCAACCAATATCGCTGCCCGCTCGGAAGATCATATTCAAACGCTGCGTTGGGCATTTTATCCACGTTGGTCGCCTGATGGGCAGTTTCTCAGTTATGTTTCGCAAGCCCAAACGCCACGCGATGTTGGCGGCGGCTACCAAGAATATCCGCTTTCGCTGTATATCTATGGCACTCGTCGGATCGGTACTGGTCAATTTCCTGAGGCTAGTTTCCAACGCTTTGTTCAAGCAGATACCGATTTGAGCCACCCAACATGGTCTGATGATGGCTCGATGATTGTCTATAGCCAAGCCGAACGCTGCTTTGGCTGCGAGGCTGCTGAGATCCAGCTGGGCTACACTGTGCTTGATCTGCCTGGTGGCAACGATGAGTATGGAGTGCTGCAAGGGCCAAGCGAAGATACCTTTAAAGGTGCGATTGATCCGGCCTTCTCGCCTGATGGCAAATGGCTGACCTTCACCAAAAGCGAAAATGGCTATAGTGATGTGTTTATCGTGCCTGCCCCCGATGCCAACGGCAAAGTACGCAGCGCTCCCATTAAGCTCACCAGCACCGGACGTTCGCGCCAAGCCACATGGGCGCCTGATGGCACCAAAATAGCCTTTTTCACGATCAGCGATCAAGTCACGCTCTCGATTGCCGATCTCACGATTGAGGGCAGCACGCCAAGCCTCAGCCAACCAGTCGATATTCGGCGCGACTTGTTTGATGTCGATTCAGGGATGTCGTGGGCCAAATAAGGCTCACTCCACCAAGGAGCAACGAAGCCCATGGATTTTGCAATTCCCAGTCAGATTGCGGCAATGCGCGAACAAATTAGCCAATTTTTGCGCGAAAAGGTCTATCCCAACGAGCAAGCATGGTTCGATTACGACGAAAAAGCCTATCCTGCTTGTTCCGAGGATCACCCTGAGATCAAGCAGTTACAAGCTGAAGTTAAAGAATTGGGCTTGTGGGCTGGCCATTTGCCACGCGAGGCAGGCGGCATGGGCCTCTCAATTATGGAATATGGGCTGCTCAACGAAATTATTGGGCGCTCGTATTTTGCGCCGCGTATTTTTGGCTCGAACGCGCCTGATAGTGGCAATGCCGAAATTCTCTGGCACTATGGTACAGCGGCTCAGCATGAGCACTATTTTTGGCCCTTGCAACAGGGTGCTGTGCGCTCATTTTTCAGCATGACCGAGCCAGATGTCAGCGGAGCCGACCCAACCTTACTCCAGACAACCGCCGAATTAATTGACGATCAGTGGGTGATTAACGGGCGCAAGTGGTATAGCACCAATGCCAATGGCGCAGGCTTTGGCATCGTTATGGCCATGACCGACCCCGATGCTCCGACCCATTTGCGCTATAGCCAAATTATTGTGCCAGCCGAAACCCCTGGCTTAACCTTGGTGCGGCCAATTTCGGTGATGGGCCATACAACTGGTGGCGGCCACTGGGAAATCGAATATACCGATGTGCGTGTACCCGCCGAAAATCTGCTTGGCAAGCGTGGCCATGGCTTTGCTATCGCCCAAACTCGACTTGGCCCAGGCCGCATTCACCATTGTATGCGCTGGCTTGGGCAGGCTCAACGTGCTTTCGATTTGATGTGCGAGTATAGCACCAAGCGCGTGGCATTCGGCGGGCCGTTGGCCGACAAACAAATGGTGCAACATTGGATCGCCGAAAGTGCTGCTGAAATTCAAGCTGCTCGCTTGAGTGTGTTGCATGCTGCATGGCAAATTGATCAAGCTGGCGCTAAATCAGCCCGCATCGATATCTCATTAATTAAATTTAGCGTCGCCGCCATGTTGATGAACGTGCTTGATCGGGCAATTCAAGTTCATGGTGGTTTGGGTGTTTCTGATGATACGCCGCTAGCATTTATGTGGCGGCAAGGGCGGGCATCACGCATTTATGATGGGCCAGATGAAGTGCATAAAATGGTCGTAGCCCGTGAAATCTTGAAGCGTTACGGTTATCCTGAGCGCAAAGTCTAGTTTGCGTGTAGTGTCCCGAGGTACAACCCATGGATACGATTCAAGTTCGGCCTGATGAACAGTTGAATGAATCAGCTTTAGCCGATTATTTATACGATAAGTTGCCTGGTGCTAGCCAATCATTAACCGTGCGCCAGTTTGGTGGTGGCGCTGCCAATTTGACCTATCTGCTGGATTATGGTCATTATGAATATGTACTGCGTCGCCCGCCCCTAGGCCCAGTTGCTCCTTCAGCCCACGATATGGGCCGTGAATATCGGGTCTTATCGCAATTACATCCGGCCTTTGCTCAGGCTCCCCAAACCTTTTTATTCTGCAACGAACCTGAAATCATTGGTGCACCATTTTTTATTATGGAGCGCCGCCATGGTACGGTTGTTCGGCGTGAATTGCCACATCAATTTAATACTCCCGAAGCACCGCGTGCCCTCAGTTTGGCACTCGTCGATACCCTCGCTGATCTCCATGCTGTCGATTATTCAATGATTGGCTTGAGCCATATCGGCAAACCCGACGGTTTTATATTACGTCAAGTTGTCGGTTGGTATGAGCGTTGGAACAAAGCCAAACCTGATGATCTGCCAGCGATGGAGAATGTTTACGCTTGGCTTTGCGAGCAACAACCGCCAGCCTCAGCCCCAACCCTCGTCCACAACGACTACAAACTTGATAATGTGATGTTTCGCCAAAACGATCCCAGCCAATTGATCGCAGTATTCGATTGGGATATGTGTACCTTGGGCGAGCCATTGGCCGATTTGGGTACGTTACTGTGTTATTGGAGCCAGCCTGATGATCCGCCAGCCTTGCAAGCAGTAGCGATGATGCCAACAGATGGGCGTTTTGCAACCCGTGACGAATTGGTTGCGCGGTATGCTGAGCGTTCAGGCCGCGATGTGAGCCATATCCGCTATTATCATGTGCTTGGCCTCTATCGTTTAGTCGTGATTTTGGCCCAGATTTATGCCCGCTATCAACGCGGCCAAACCAAAGATGCCCGTTTTGCCCAATTTGGGGCAGTTATTCCGATTATGGCCCAGGCTGCCGCTGATCTCACTAAATAACTCCCGTACCCCAACCCTTCTCCCAACTGCTGGGAGAAGGGCATTTATTGATACCTCTCACCTATATTTCAATCTTCTAAATCTATCGAGCTAAAGTTGCTTGATTATTAACACCATAGTTTGATAGTTGTAGGCTCTGTCTAATAATTCCATGGTAGACTCTGCGGCAGGAGGTGGGTATGGCTCGCCATAAATTGACCGATGCCCAGTTTGCGGTATTACACCGCTCTTGCCAGCCGGAACCGCCGTGGCCGCCCGTGGAATGACCTCTGGGCGGATCGAATTATTGAAATATCTTATTGCCTGGACGTAAACGCAGGAACAAGATTGTTTCAGTATCCTCTGGGCGGATCGAATTATTGAAATGCTCGCGCTGATACTGCCGTTCGGCGCTCGTGATCTGTTTCAGTATCCTCTGGGCGGATCGAATTATTGAAATTTGCAAGCGTTTCTTGTCGCATCAAGTCAAGAAGCGTTTCAGTATCCTCTGGGCGGATCGAATTATTGAAATTCGCCATGGCTGCGGCCTACGAATTGACCTACGTGTTTCAGTATCCTCTGGGCGGATCGAATTATTGAAATCAGCGTGTTGGGCCATGCGTTCGTCATGTATCGCTAGTTTCAGTATCCTCTGGGCGGATCGAATTTTTGAAATAAACACGCCATTGATAATAGCGCGAGGTGGATACGTTTCAGTATCCTCTGGGCGGATCGAATTTTTGAAATCTGTGCCCTTGCCGGTGGTCAATCGCCGATGCTCACAGTTTCAGTATCCTCTGGGCGGATCGAATTTTTGAAATCTGTGCCCTTG
>Ga0209460_1000162_pt1 | contig 90875 bp, 72 predicted proteins | sample EBPBio132013_DNA_FD_185868 | JGI IMG/M metagenome (GOLD analysis project Ga0209460, IMG submission 185868) | Wastewater treatment Type I Accumulibacter community from EBPR Bioreactor in Madison, WI, USA - Reactor 2_5/13/2013_ DNA (SPAdes)... | ecosystem: Engineered > Bioreactor > EBPR >... | reverse complement strand
TTGGACGCTATTGCTGATAGTTCCCCGACGAGAAGTCCCCACTGAATCCCCAAATGCAGTGCTGTCGCGCTTCCTTCAAGGTGGCTTATGGGGCGGCTGCGCACCCCATAAGCCTTAATTTATTATCTCAGAAAAACGATCCCTGTAGTGCATTGGTTGAGCGTCAATAATGATGGGGTTGCTGTGGTCAATTCCATCATTATCATAGGAATAATAGGGGACTGCCATGACACCACCCCAACGACTAATCCAGCGCCCACTGTTGGAGTTGGTGGCGACCTTCTTAACCGATCTGGCTAATGCCAATCGGGTGACGACCTTGCTAAACAGTACAGGAAACCGACTGACGATGTGGGGAAACAGCACACTATGCCCGCGTCAGTTCTGTCGGCCAAAGCCTGAATATCCAGGTTGCCAAGCTGCGGCACGACGGCAAAGCGTCTGCAACGAGCGGCGTGTCTCGAATAGCTCCGCGAAGGCGATACGCTGGTTGTCACCTGCCTTGATCGTTTAGCCCGTTTCACGTATCACTGCTGCCTAATCGCGATCGTTATTTAAATCAACCTGAATCTCCATAATTTACCTTTTTGAGGCGTTAAGCAAAAACCCCCATGTATTGTGACTGAACCAATGTTTAATGAAATTTAAACCATAGGGCCGTTTTTCGCCGAATGGACATGCGCCCCCTCGTTGACAGGTCATTCAAATGGGCCAGTCGAAGGGCAAATTCATCGCTTGAATCAAACGGCATGCCTATGGTCGTGCCAGCCTCGCACTGTTTAGCATCCGCCTTATCGCCCAGCCCTCAGCGACATCACCTCCATAACCTGCCGTTAAGAGCCCTTGCACCGAGAATATTCCAGAGCCACTATGTCCTATTTTAGCGTACTTGACACATTCCGCATGGGTAATTAAATCAAAAATCCACTGTTTCGGCGTGCCATCGTTCGTTCATTTTCGGAAGTATTTAGGGTTGCGGTTGGATAGTCACCATGATATTATTGGATACACACTATTTCGTTAAACTGATGAAGGTAGGCATTGCGTAGCCTCCAAGTTACTCCTCGTTTGGGTCCTTGAATAAAAAGAACCAGTGGTGGCTTTAGGTGTGAGTCTATGCCATTTATAGGTGTAGTTCGGGAGGATAGGGGTATGTTGAAGTGGTGGAGTACCCTTTTTCGAGTGGTTTTCTTAACAACGATGGTCATTGGAATATGTTGGATCTCCGCTCTCACGCATGCGCAATCATCATCGGAAACCCGTAAGCCGATATCAATGATGTTGGTGATTGATAACTCCTGTAGTATGTTCCCCCAAAATCAAATTCTCCCAGGATGTGAAATTTGGGGCAATGATCCCGATGCGCTGCGCGTCTCTGGCGCTTCTTTATTCCTCGCTCGCTTGGGCTTCAGTGAGGCCAACGAAAATGCATACCAAATTGGCGTGATTCATCTTGGTGATACACCAGAATTGGTCAGCCCTCTCCAGTCTATTAGTACCAATCGCGATGCTATCGCCAAATTAATTCACAACCCTAAGCCCCAGCCAGCGACCCGAATTGTCCCAGCCTTGGAACTTGCCTATCATGAATTGCGAACGTCGCCGAATCGTCTGGCGAGCAACATGCCAGCTATTTTGTTGATCACCGATGGAGCCCCATACCCGCCCCAAGGCCAAAGCAATGAGGATTTAGAGCGCTTGGTCAGCGCCAATCTCGATGTTCCGCTCTTTCTGCTGTTGTTGCAGGACAATGCCGCATCTAGCGAGGAATACGAACGATATGCGGTATTTTGGGAGCAGATGCAGGCTCGCTACAAGCATGTGTTTACGTATCGCATTGCCGATAGCACTCAAATCGAGCAAACCTACAATCAGATTATCGCCCAACTTCAAAATACTATTCCCACGTCCGTCAGCCATATTGAACCAAACGTCCCTCTTGATGTGTTTGTGAATCGCTATGTTCAAAAGCTGGTTATTACGGTGATTCATCCATCCAATGCTCCCCGTGGCATTGTCACGATCCGCGATCCCAAAGGCAACATTGTGGATGAGAGCGAGTCAGGTGTGAAGCGCTTTGCGGGCGAATCTAACCTGATCGAGGTTATCTCGATTGGAAGAGAACGCTTACGGCCTGAGTTGCGTGACGATATCTGGACAATCTCGTCCGATGCATCAGTTAATGTGTTTCGCGATTTCCAGGGTGCCTATGGGATACAAATGCTTCAGCCGTCCGTCAGTTTTACCGATGTTACTGGGGTCTATCTGGCTACCGAACGGTTTCCGCCAACGCAAGGATTGATCTTCCGCTTCCAGTTGGTCGACGATACCGGAACTGTGGTGAAGGAGCCGCAACCGTTGCACGGGAAGGTGCTTGTCGCAGGCGATAAGGAGAGCGATTTGCGGATTCCCATCGACACGATGCCCGATAATGCTGGTGTGTACGAGGTTCGCTTCACGCCTTCGATCGAATTCCCGCAATCATGGGATCAGCGCAAGCGTTTTACGTTTATTCTCAACGCCGGTATCGCCGACGATAGTACGCCCCAGTCATTGCCAATCGCGAGAGTTCAGGTGCTGGTTGATATTGTCGCAGGCCCCTATATTGACGCGATCGAGCCGGAACCATTGCTGTGTAACGCGACCTTCGCTTCGATCCTGCGCGTAAGTGTTGGCGATTATGATCGCGCCGCTCCCGATAGCCTGAAATTGCGACTGGATGGTGCAGGCGAGGCGGCGGTGTTTACCAGCGAGTCCTCCGGCATCTTTACCGCCGATCTTACTAGCGTCTGTGCGGAGCTTGTGCAAGCGCTCCCATGCGGGGCGAGCGACCATCAGTCGCTCCATCTGCACATGGTCGGACAGATGACCGATGGGTCGGCAATATCGCCTGCCGAGCAATCGTTCCCGGTGGTTGTCGAGGCCACTAACTGCCCAACGCCAACGCCAACGCTGCCCGACGACGATCAGGACGGTTTGGCGAACGTTGTTGATAAGTGTCAGGATCAATGGGGCTTTAATATCTTGCAGGGCTGCATCCCCCTCTGGGCGAAAATCGGCGGGGTGGTGTTAGGGTCGCTGTTGCTGGCGACGCTGATCTTTTGGGTTATTCCGGCGATTCGCATAACCCTTTGGCCCCCGCCAAAGGGTTATGTCCTCGTGTCCAATTCCAAGCGAAAAGATACGCCCAAGTCATTCCAGCAGATCGGGCGCACTCGGCGGACCAATAAGATCTTGATTGGCAGCGATAGAAAACGCGCTCACCTGTATGTCCCGGAACTCAAGCCGGTGGAGTTCGTTGTTGTGCGCAACGGCGATGCTGTTCAAGTGCTTGATGCGCAAAATAACCTCAAGGACACGCTTAATAATTATTCTAAGACGATTTTCACATCTGATTCTGCGACAAAATTGATTGTGAGTTTAGATCAGAATCAGGCCAAACAGTCTTGATTGGTAGTTGCGAAGGAGGTTCTCGTGGCAAAACGCGTGCTTACAATTGGCGTGGGTGGCTCAGGTAAAGCCGGGATTACCTTTTTAAAGGAGCGTTTGGAGGAAACCTACGGCCAAGTACCACCCAACGTAGTCTTGCTTTCGCTCGACACCGACGATCTGCGCGAGACCGACACGTTCGCCGGCACCCGCCTGACCTCCGCTGTTGACGACCGTGGCCGCGAAGCTGAGTACCAGGCGATCATCAGCCCCACCGGCATGACCATGAACACGATCTTCGCCGATATTGTCTCTGGCCGCACGGCATCCTACATGCAGTGGCTGGAGAAGGACAAGCTCGACCGCATGCTCAGCCCAACCGAACGCGACATCCGCGGCGGTGCCCAGCAACGCCGCCCCGTCGGGCGCACCGCCCTCTTCCTGCGTTGGGCCGTCATTTACCAGGCGATCATCAATAGCATCACGCGCATGTATGGTGACGAGGAGGCCCTCAGGGTTGTAGAGCCCGCCGCAGTCGAAAAAAACAAACGCCAGATTTTTCTGATCGGTTCGCTGGCAGGCGGCACCGGATCGGGCTTCTTCATCGATGTCGCGAACCTGATCCGCCACGCCGTGCAGTCCAATCCGACCTGGCAATCGGTCGATGTCACCGGCATCATCGTCCTGCCCGATGCCTTCAACACTTATACCACGATTATGGAAGACCCGACCAACCTCCAGCCCAACTCCTATGCCGCCCTGCGCGAACTTGACCGTTTCATGCGCTCGCACAACGCGTCGACACCCTATCTGGTGCGGTATAGCAACGATCCGTCTTCGATCACCTGGAGCACCAACCAGCCGCTGGACCATGTGTACCTGGTAGACACCGCCGGCCGCGGGTCCTCCGGCGACCTTGACCTCAGCGGTAATCCGCTCACCGGTGTCTTCCCGATCATCGCCGACTTCGTGATGGCCCACATTGATCAAAGCATGGGCGACGTCCTGGCGACCTTGCGCTCCAACGCCGGGCAACACGCGAGCAAGACCGAAGGCTGGATGTACAACGGCTTCAATGTCCAGACCTACATCTTTCCCGTCGATGATGTCATCGAGAGCTTCAGCTATCGCTTTGTGCGCGAGGTCCTCGATCGCCAGTATCTGGCGATCACCGATAAACGGCTCAACACCGAGTTGCAGGCGGCGGCCGACGAGGAGATCGAACAGCGCTTCACGGATACAGACATCGCTGGTCATGCCAATCCGGTGATTATCCAAAAAGCGGTTGCCGCGACCCGGCGGGTCAACGGCGAGCGCCCCGACAGCAGCTGGCGCGGGTTGCTCAGCCTGATCTCCCTTTCCGAAAGCACCTTCGCCCAGGATTATCAGACGATCGAGCAGAGCATGGAGTATCTGCGCGGCAGCCTGATCGCCTCGAAAGAGGGCGAATACCGCCACGAAGGCTATGACGAGGGCTATGTCCGGCTGATCAACTTCAGCGACCATTTTCAGATTGAGTATATGGGCCAGCTGAGCGATCCTGACAACGAAGCATCGCGGGTCGGTGGAGGGTGGGATTCGGTTTTGGGGCGATATCCCGATGCGCTGCGCCAGCGTTGGGCCGAAACCCTCGATGCAGTGCTATTAGAGGTGCTCAACCGCCGCGACCAAAAAAAGCTGCTGCTGCCCTACCAACTGCCCTACGCCCAACTGCTGGTCGCCAGCGTGCGCCAGCGGCTCGAACGCTTCCGCGACCGACTGGAACAGGACTACCGGGAGCTACAGGTGGAAGCGCGCATTCGCAATTGCAGCGAGCAGGTGCGCCAGGCGATCTCCCGGATGCACGAAACCAAGGATCAGCGGCCCTTGATCAGTTTTGGTCGCTCCGAAGCTCGCAAGGCCCAGGATGCCTATATCCAAGCCTTTACCGACCTGATGGACTTGCGGCTCCACCAACGGGTCTACCAAACGGTGGTGACGATTCTCGATGGCCTGGGGGCCGCCGAGCGCGATGCCCAGGGCCCGAGCGTGCTTGAGCAGGCCAACCGTGAACTGGAGGTCTGGCAGATTACCTTCACCGAGGTCGATCGGCGGTTGAGCAGTTGGGCTAAGACCCACGAACAATCGCGCAAGGACAAGGAGGCGATTCGGGTGCGGCGGTACTTGACCGATCCGCAGTTTGAGCATGAGCTGTACCGCGACCCGGAGTGCAGCGAGGCGGTGCGGCAACAGGTATTGGGCCAAATTGCGGAGACGACGGGGATGGTATGGCAACGGACTGATCCTGGCGTGGCACTGCGGCATCAACTGCTGACGGTCTGGACGAAGGAGGCCAAAGGGCCGGAGGAAATCGCCCGCCAATTCCTGATCGGGATGAAAGGGTTGTTCCAGGTAGTGCGGAACAAAGTGACGATCGGCGACCGCCTAGCGACCAAGTTCACCAGTCCGGCGGCATTTGTGGGGGCGGTCAATCAGATCAATGAGCCGTTCTTGCGCTACAATCAGTCAACGAATGGCAAACCGATGTCCAACGAACGCTATGTCTCGTTCAACCGCGAACACACCGGGTTGGCGGCGCAATCATTCCTGGATGCCGCCCGCACCACGCTGGGCAACCAGGGGCTGCAGGTGGATTCCAGCTCCGAAAGCTTGGTGGCCTGCACGGTGGTGGAGATCGCCCGTGGCGCGAAGCTCAGCGCGATCGACCAGTTTGAGGGCTGTGCATCGAAGTACCTCGGCAAGCTCTCCGCCGGGCGGGAGACGCTGCATCTCTTTACCGAAGAGCAGATCGCTACCGGATTTGAAGGGCGAATCGATAGGCTCGGCGACCCCACCAACAAATGGCGGCTGCTTGACCCCGAGTTGGTGATGGTGATGGGGGATAACGCCAAACTGCGTGCCTTCACCCTGGCTTGCGCCTACGGGCTGATCAAGGAGGGCATCTTTACCGACTTGAACGAGGGGACGCAGACAAGCGAAGTGATCCTCTCCCTAAACTGGGGCGAGGCCACTCGTAAGCTGCCCTTAAGCAACAGCGCACAGCTCCCAAACGTAGATTCCAGCTTCAAGGGGGCATCGAGCCAAGATCAAAGCTATCGGCTGTATTTCAATGCCTTGCAGAATTTCGTCCTGATCGCCACCGAAAAGCCCGGCGTGCCGACAGACCTGGTCGCGACCCTGATCGTCCAACTGCGGCGCATGGGAGTGAATACGGGCCACATCGAGAACCCGTTCACCTTGCGATTGCGCGAAGTCAACGAGGCGATCCTGCGCACCCGCGAGACGTTGGCTGGCTCGAATGCCGATCCCGTCGCCAATGCCCGCCACTCGATCGATTATCTCAAAACATATCGTAAGGATAAGGTCAGGGAGGGCTTTGAGAAAAGCCCGACACAGCGCATTAAAGATCTTGGTACGGTGATGGATCTAATCATCGGCGAGGAAATCAATAACCTTGAGCGGATCACGCAATCATAGGAGCATTGGCATGGCTGGACGCCTAGAAATTCGGCGTTGGATTCGCACAGGTGCCCCGGCGCACGTGGTAGCTTTGGCGGATCGGGGTCAGATAGCAGGTGGGCTGGAGGACGCTGTTGTCATCTACGATCAGACGGGGGAGCGCTTGTTGCATTATCCGTCCACGAGCCCCGGAGGTCTGGTGCCTGCCCACCTGCTTTGGATCGCCCCCGATTCGTCGAGGTTGTGGTTCGCCACGCGGCTAGGCAGTATTGTCAGGCTGACGTTGACGCAACAGCCTGATTCGACCTTTGAGTGCTGCAGCGAGGTTGTGGCTCAACGGTTGGGCGAAATCGCCACCTGGCGTCTGGATCCCGCCGATCAATCAATCCTGATTGGCTCGTTAGGCTCGCATATCCAACGCTTGAATGCCGATGGCTCGGTTGCCTGGAAACAGGCAACCGAGGAGTCGGTGTGGTCGGTCGATCTCATGCCTAACAGCGGGATCTGTTATGCTGCCAGCGCAGGGACAGACACCAACGTTGTGCTGGCGCTCGATGCCGCCAACGGCGAGGAACAACGGCGCAAGTATGTGGCCGATCAGCGACGTGTCACCTACATCGCGGCCTTGGCGACCGGCAACCTCGCAGTGGTGACCATTGATGATTCATTCGCCGGACGAATCGATTGCTACGATGCCAATCTTGCAGATGCGCATTGGTCGCTAGCATTCGATGAGCCAATCACCGCACTCGCCGCCGATCGCGAACACCCCATGCTGCTGGTCAGCATCGGCTACAGTGGTCGGATCTCCTTGATCGATGCCAAAGATGGCCGGGAACTCGCCAGCGAGTCCTTACGGACGACAGTCCAAGGACTCGCTATCGCGAGTATCCGTGGTCGGTCTATAGCAGCTGCAACACAGGATGGCAACCTTGTTATGCTGCGCTATTTGTCGGGGGAGGATCGATGACTCTTAAGAGCGTGATACTTAATGGACTTAACTACGAAATCATCAAGTTTTTGGGCCAGGGAGCGATTTCGATGGTGTATCTGGCCCAGTTTGTTTTGGACGACACCCCGACCCTGGTCGTGATTAAGACCATCAATGATGCCAAAAGTCCCAGCGATGATGAAAAATGGGCGGCGTTGTTGGAGGAAGCGCGGGTGCTGAGGCTTCTTAACAAGGCCGAAGACAGGCAGCTTGATGAACAGTTGCCGCCGCCGCAGCGGCTACACCAAGCCAAACAGTCACGCCTCCAACGTTCGGTGGTGGCGCTCATCGACAGCGGCGATCGGACTCACCCGTATTTAGTCCTGGAGTTGGCCCCGCCGCCGTTGGAGATGCCGCCTTGTACCTCGCTCGCTGCCGAGCGCAACCGAGCCATGGTGGCGCTCAAGATCGCCACCATGGTTGACATCGTTCACCGTCAACGGTTAAGCCTCAAGGATTTCGCAGCGCCCGAGAAATTCGATCGCTTCCGTCTCGAGTGGCTTGACACAACAAGCGGCAGCTTCGATCTTAAGGTTATCGATTGGAATATCACCGGCGGAGTCGCCGAGCAATCCGACGACATGATCGCCTTGGGCAAACATCTCTATCACCTGTTCTGCGATCATCCCGTGCCGATAGGGCATGGGAGCAGTCCGACCCAAACAGATGGTTGGCGACGGCTTAGCGAAGGAAGTCGGCTGATCTTGAGGCGGCTATTGGAGATCGCGTCGCCGTATCCTTCTCTGCGCGAGATTACCGAGGATCTCGGCTGGTGGTCGGGAACGTTGCGCTGGCTTGAACAAGGTGCGCTCGCCGAACTCAAGCGCGGTTTAGGCGAAGCCACAACACGCCCCGATCGGGTGTTGGCCTTGATCGAGGTAGCCCAAGCGCATGACCGTGTTTCAGCCGACGATCCCGCCTTCGCTGCTGCCAAAATCCAGGCTGAGACCAGTATAGACCAGCTTGAGGAAACCCAAAGCAAGGCCATTTTGGCGATGCCCAGGATGGCCTTTACCGCGCAAAACTATCCCATGGCGATCGAGCAATACACTCCCTTTATCGAAGGGAATTACCCGCTGTCTGTCAAGCGCCAGGCGGCGATTCATCGCTACACCGCTGAAGCTGCGCTGGAATTTCGTCGCGGCGGGGTTCCACTTGATCGGACGCCATGGGACGTGGTGACTCAGCTATACGGCGCATTGCTCCAGCGGAATTGGATGGAAGCGGACAGGCACGCCAGCATCCTGCGCATCTCGTCGAGTGCCAACACGCCAGGGTTGAAGCAACTACTCGGCTTCGCCGCTGCAGGCACCCAGTTTCGCGGTATCGATGCCGAGTTTCAGCAGATGAAACGTCGGCGGTTTAACCGAGAATCGTCCTTGCAAAGCGAAAAGAACTGGCTCGACGATCTCAGGCAGATTAAGGAGCGATTGAACAGGGCCAAAGAGCAATCGCCCTACGAAGTCCAGATCTACCGGATGCTCTCCGAGGTCGAACAATGGTATGAAGCGCAAGACTCGCTGGTGGATGACTATAAAAAGGTCGAGCAAGATCTGGAGCATATCGGCGAGTTGATCAGAAGGGCTGCCGAGAAGGAACTCTATGATCCAGAAATCAAGCCCATATACATCGGGGTACAGGATACGATTCGATCGGCACTCGAACTGATGCAGCAGATCCTCGACCGTGATGCCTCGTTTGCAGATAGCGAGGCCCTGCAGAAAAAGATTGGGAAATATCAGAATACCGTTGAAGATCGCCTGAACGAGCTTGATACGTATTTGCGGGCGGTCGAAGCCTATAAAACGAGTCTGGATGCATGCGATCTTTTGCTGCGACAAGGTTTCTATGAGGCTATCATCCAGTCCCTGAACAATCTACCGACCATCAATCAGGCTCTACCGTCCGACATTGAGCAAATCCTTAAGCGTATGCGGGCGGTTGCCGTGGAGGGTCAAGGATGGCTCGTCAAGGTACAACAACAGCGTGCGAAATTGCGGCTATGGATGGAGCAGCTTCAGTTGGAGCGAGCTAACGCCGCGCTAAAAACGCTCAGGGACTATATTGACAACCCGCCTCGCCTTAGCGACGGCGGCGATGGCGATCAAGCGATGGTGTTTCCAGATCAATTCAAGGACGAGATCCGCGTCACCGCCAGGGCTATTGACACCGCATACGACTCGAGTCAAGCCATCGGGCGAGCGCTGGGAGATGCCAAGAATGAAAGGACTATGTCGAGCGAGGCATCTAATCAGCACAAGGCGATGCGAGGAGCGCTCGCTGCCGTATCGCATGAGCTTAACGAGATGCAGGAGGCACTTGCTGCCGTATGGATTGACCCTCCGGCCTGGTTTGCCCAATTCTCCAAGGCGATTGATCAGATAGCCGATTCGACCGCGACCGGGCCGGCCTTGGGCGCGGACATTAAGCGCATTGACCGATGGAAGGCTGGCGATGGCGATGATGGGGAGCGGCTTGGCTTATGGCAGGATCAGCTTGATGGACTGCGCGATTATGCGGTACGGGCCTACTTTGTTTGGTGTTGGCGGGATTTGCCGCAACGCCATCACTGGTTGCACGCAGATACTATTTCGGAAGACGTTAAACGGTATGCCGATCTGGAAAAATACCTCGGTTCCGATGCCGTGCCAAACTTTGAGGAGCTTGGGCAGTGCCTACCGCTGTGGGTGAACTTTAAGACCGCGTTCCCCGAGTTGGCAGCGCAAGCCGACCAGATCGCCGACCTCATGCGTCGATCAATTGAAAAGCGGCTGATAGTGTACCAAACCGAGATCGACCAAGCGGCTTCGTTCAAACGCCGTGGCGACGGTGCAGATCCGCAGAGTCGCCTGGAGCAGGATTGGCGGATGCTGCCGAAATTGTTCCTCGAACACGCATCAAGCCTCGCCGAGCAAAAGCGAGCCGTGACCGACCACCTCAACGCTCTCGCGGGCTTAGAGGAAGCCTTTGATCCATTGATGAGTCCGACGTTATCTTCGGATCATGACCGATATACCGACACTCTTGCGGCGATTCGCAGGCTCAAACCGCCCGCCGTCGGTGATTCTGCGTTCCAGCAGCAGGTAACGCTGTTGGAGCGTGCGCTTCATGTCTGCCAAGCAGTCCACTCCATACCGTGCGAACGCTGCCGCCCACCCGATGGCAGGGGTGTCGATTCGCAGTTGACATCCCAGGAGTATACCAATCGGTTTGAGCAGGCCACCGCTATGTTGGCGGCGCTCTCCGATCTGCCAGAAGATCTCCAGTCACCGCTGTTTAGGCAGCAACGCCAGCGCTTGGGCGCATATTTGAAACGAGAGCTCGCGGCTGTGGCCGCTATGCTCGCCACTGCGTTACGCCAGTTGGCCGCTGAGTTGGTAATGCCATCCTCGGCTGTTACCAGACCATTTTCGGACCATCTTGCTAAAATCTACCGATGGGCGTTGTGCTATCACCGTGTTGTTGCTCAATCCTCGAGAAATGTCGGCCTCGCTCAAGATCCGCAGGTTGGCGACCTTCAAGCGGCGCTAGAGGGCATTCCGCAAGGGCTGCAGGATGGGGTTTCGGCCTTGGGACACGAGTTTAGCCGGCTTGATTCGCATAACGATGTGCAAAGGTTCAAGCAGCGTTTGAATAAATTCCATACGACGATGAGTCGGATGCTCGGCGAGGTGGATGCTCTCGATGGGGCCGTCGGGTTGGGCGAGAATCCCAACCCATTCGATCGTAAGGCGACCCTGCAGCAACGAGATCGCTTGAAGAAGGTGCAGGAGGCGGTTGAATCGTGGCAGAGATTTTTAGCCTTGCCAGCCTTCGCCCAAGAATCCTCCCCGCAAACCCTTGGCCAATTATATCATTTGGAGCAAGCTGTCGATGCCATCGACCAACTCAATCCGTTGTTGCTGCAAACGCCGACCTCGGCATCGCATTCGGGTCAGAGGTATGTCGCCGATCTCAAAGACACTGTCGATCGGATTCGCGACATCCTAGAGGTCATGATCGCGATCAAGCACCAACCGCCCTCTCGGGTCGTTCAAACCTTCAAGGACTATCATCAAACGTTGCTTCCTAAACTGGCGGCGTTCGAGCAGGCCCCGCAACCCTTGAATTGGCATTTCGCCTGGCAAATCAGCACATTTCTCGAACAACGAGCGAGCTTGCAGGCTGTCCTAGAAGCCCAATTGAAAACCCAGTTCAAGCTTGCGCTGTTCAGCCACGCCCAGCCTAGCAAGCGCCTGGCCGAGGTATTTCGTTCGATCAAGGATATGGGCAATCGCGAGGTAGTTGCGTATACGAGCAAGGCGGTGTTTGATCTGATCAATGAGCACCAGAATACTGTTAAGCCACCCCTCGATCAGCGTTACGAGGTCGAACGGTTGGTGCAAATCGCCGCCGAAGCCCTGGCATCGGTGCTGGACCAGTCACCGTCGTGGCAGAAGGATGCGAATCGCATCGCCCCCGGCACGATCGAGCCATCGCAAGCGAGACCGTTAGACGGGCGGGAATCTGCCGCGCAATCGGGGCCGAACCCGGAGGTTCAGGTGATCAATGATCAATTGAAGCAGGGCGAGGCCAGCGCTGCCTTGCAATCCTTCTACGCCACCGTGAAGCCCAAAGCGTCGCGGGACGAATCCGGCCAACTGCCGCGTGACCTGATGGTTCTGGAAGAGCGGATCAAGGCTGCGCTCGCTCAACGGCTGATGATCATCTTCAACCAGAGTTCCGATCCGGTTGGCGAATTGGGTGCTTTGTTCAAGCCGTTGCAGCGCGAGGATAGTCTTAGGGCGGCCGCCGGATTGGTCTGGTCGGTTTTTAAGGATTTTTCGTCCACATTCGAGCCCCGCCGCCAAGCACAGGAACGCAGAAGGATGATCACGAGCATCAACAGCGCCCTGAAGCAGCACCGTATGACCCGCAAGTCCGGCTGACTCAACACTTAAGCGAAGATTTTTCCGAGGAGGATGATCGTATGCGAAAAAAAACAGCCGCCACTCCCACTCAGGCTGCTCAATCCGAGGCCGCTCTGCTTGAGCAAGCTTGGCGGGATTTTCAGGACGAAGCCAACAATCGGTTGCGGGAACTCCAGCGTCCTGACCGACAGCGGCGGCGGCTACTGGTGCTAGCGGTGGTGCTGGCAGTGATTATCGGTGCGGCGATTGGAATCGGCGCAACGTTCGCCTATTGCACGCAGCAGCAGTCCTGTGGGGCTGCGCCGCCCGCTGCGAGCGGTAATACTGGCTCGGTCGATAGACCCACTTCATCGGCGATGCAGACTGCTGAGCCTACCATATCAACGCATGATCCGGTCGGGGGTGTCGGCGGGCAGAAGGATGCAGACACTATCATCCCCGAGTCGCCCACGCCCAGCGCGACCGATACGACCACGGCATCGCCCATACTCACGTCGCCACCCACCGAACCTCCGCCACCGCAACGGTTCGCGGCGCTGAGGAGCCAAAATGGTGGAGTTCCTCTTTATATAACCCCCAAGGGGGTCCTTATCATCAATATGAATCTCGACGCTGGGCAGCGCTTTCTGTTTTGTGGCGAGGACGAGAACGGGGGCAAGCCGCGAATCCAGATCGCGTTGGTGGAAAATGAATTGCCAAGGTCGCTGCGCGACGGTAAATTGCAGACGGCTTTTAACGATTTTGTTGTGGATACGAGTGTCTCAGCGGACGAAAAGCAGATATTTGACGGCATGAAGCAAGTTTTTACACAAGCTTCTCTCCCAGCCGAAGCGTACACCTGCCAGCGGCCATTGGGCTGGGTTCCAAAGGAGCCTGGCGGAACCAGGCTCTTCGATGTCGATCCAAAACCAAATCCGTAGCTCAACGATGAGCAACCTGGCAGATGTCAATCGCCCGCATTAGACGGCACGATCCACCGAGCGGATCGGTCGGATGCAGGCAAAGACCCCGAATCACCAGCCCTGATGCCGTCTATACGACCCTGTATTTCTACGATCTTGTGACCTTGATGATTGGACGAAAGCATTTTTGAGGAGATGCTATGAGTAATCCCGAACTATCCGAACTGTTACTCAAGGCGGACACCGCGCAGATCGAGGGTCGATTTGAGGATGCCGCCGCGTACTATGATCAGGCCGGCCAGCATACCCCCGGTCATATGAAGATCGATCAAGGGCGCAGGGCCCTGCAATTCTTGCGCGAGCAAGACCAAACTATCCAGCAGCGAATCGCCGATGGCGAGGCGTTGCTGGACGAGCGTCGCTTTGCCGAGGCTAGGCAATCCTTCAACACGACCTTAACCGAGGCCGCCAATCGCAAGATTTACCGATATCACGCGGTCTTGGAGCAAAAGCTTGATCGAGTGGGCGAATTGGTGAATTGGGAGCGCAAGATCGTCGCCCTCCAGAAACATCTCGCCACACTAGTCCCCGATCAATCGACTGGACCGCTAACCGATATCGATGTCTTGCTCGGCGAAATACCATCCAATGATCAGGCGTTTGGCCCTTTTGCTGAGCAACTCGCCACGCTCCGCGATCAGATTATCGCCAAGGCCAATGCGCAGTTACTGCTGAATCGCGCAAAGGAAGCTATTGATGGCGATGACTACGAGTCGGCCATCCGCCACGCCGGATCGATCCCCGATACATCGCCCTTTGCGTCCAGCGCGCAACTCATTATCAAGAATGCCCGCGACCTTGAGCAAAACGTTGCACCGCTCCTGGAAGAAATCGAGGCGGCTGTCGCCGAACATCGGCTTGATGCTGCGCTAGAGTCGTTATGGACGATTAACCAGATGGCGCCAAAGAATCCCAACCACCGTCGTCTCTGGAAAGAGATCGGCGCGGCATCGCTCCACCAAGGCCGCGAGCTTAATAGCGAGAGCCAGCTTGATGCCGCGCTACAACACTATCAGGATGCGCGTACCATCTGGGAGAAGTTGAACGCTATCGACCCTGCCACAGATCTGGGGGCGCTGCTGGAAGAAGTGTATGAGCGGATCGAGATAACCAAGCAGCGCCTTGAGGCCAAGGCATGGATGGAGACGCACGAGTACAACCAGGCCGAGAAGAACTATCAACGAACGTTGGCTCAACTCGCCGCCGCCGATCGCGGCCGGTCGTATGAGAGTATCCGGGTGATGGTGGCCCACGATCTTCAATCGTGCATAGAGTACCAGCAATCGCAGGCTGAATATAACAAGATGTTGTATAAGGCCGAACTCGCGCTGCAAGACAAACACCTTGAGGAGGCACTGGCGGGGTTTGAAATCCTGGGTCTGGCGCAGACCAAGGACCAGCAGCAACGGCGGGACAAAGGTTTGAAGGAGGCGAGAACAAGCTTGGATCAAGCCAGAGACCTGCTGGAAAAGGCGCAGGCTGCGGCCGATCCGCAGGAAGGGCTGGTGAACCTGGAGACGGCCTGGAGCCTCTGGGATTCGCCGGATATTCGCCGCCTCCTAGTCGCTTCGTTGCTGGAAGGTGCCCATGCTGCCATCAGCCAGGATCGGCTGGCTGATGGCGAACGGCTCGCCAATCAAGTCCTGGTGATCGAGCCGCATAATCAAGCGGCGAGGCGCTTGGTCGAGCGACGCTCAATAGAAGAGTATACCCATCAATGCCTTGCCCAGATCAAGGACATGCGGGAAACCCTATCGCTTAAATCGCAGGTTGATCCTGGCGAGATCGACCCCTTAATTGCGATGCTGAAGGAGGCGCTGAAGCATGTGCGCGGACATGACGATCAGACCATGCGCTTGACTGATGCCCTGCACGATATCCAAGCGGAGAGCAAGCGTTGGCAGACGTTTAAGAGCGAGTATGATCGGGCTTTGCAGATACGCAACCGCGGAAACTGGAGCGAAGCGGCGAAGCATGCCGAGGCGGCCAAAGCGCAATTGCCCATCGGGCAGAGCACGCCCTTGATGGATGCGCTGTCGCTCTGGGCCGAGGTTTCCAAAACGTTGGAACGCGTTCCCGAATTCGCGGCCGTGCTTGAGAAGGCTCGTGATGCCTACCGCCGCTATGACCTTGTGGCGGACTTCCTCGATGATTTGGATGCCTACCGGGGCGATCTCGAGCACGTTATCAATACCACCTACGCTGCGGCCGAACGGCCTGCAACGCCGCCGTTGCCCGCCAATGCCCAGGCGTTGTTCCATGACACCGATGCCTTGCGTGCCCAGAGCGCTCGACTGCAAGAAATCTTGAGGATCGACGATCCGCTGGAGCGGCTCAAGCGATTAGCCGCAGTGCCCAAGAGCCAACAGGATGACGTGTTGCGGGCCTACGAGCAGGCCTTGCGCCAAGAACAACGAGCGCAGGCCCCTGCGCTCGTGCGACAAGCCGAGGAGGCGCAAGCCCGCGGCGATGATGAGGGGCTGAACGAGGCCCTCGACTTGCTGCGCCAGGCCAAGGTCCTCGACCCCGAAAATACCAGCATCAATGATCGTTATGAGCAACTCACGCGCCAACAAGCGCTGGCGGAGGAGTTAACCAAATATGAGAAGGTAGCCGATGTCAATGTTGGTTCCAATAGTCTCAGCGCCACGGTTAGGGCCTATGACGAAGCCCTCAAACTGCTGCGCGATCCACACTACGCGTTTGACGAACGCAAGGAGCTCGATTCCATCATCTCCGACGTTGACCAAGCCCTATCGCTCTCCGGCATGGAGGATCCCGCTCGATGGGAGAACGCCCTAGGCATGATCAGGACCTTCGTTCAGGAGGCATCGCCCGGTCTGTCGTATCAAGCAGCGAAGATCGTTGAGGCCTGGGCGAAAATACGCTACCAAATCGCCCGCAAAGGCTACGCGAGTTCGTTGGCCCAGTTCGGCGAACTGCAGGCAGCGTATCAGCAGGCGGAGAAGTATTTCAAGGAGTATCCACAGGATGCTGATGCGGGGGAACTGTGGTCGAACACCGGGCGCAACTTGTTCAACCGTACCAGTGCCTCAGTCACCAAACGGTTGGATGATGCCGAGAAGGTGTTGGAGGCCGAAGCAGCGGGGGTCGAGGAGGCGATCGCCAAGCTGACGAGCCTAGAATCGGAAATTCTGCGGCCAATCACCGCTGAATTCCCCAAGTTCTTTGAGTTGTTTGATTCGGATAAAACAATTGAGGCATCGCAAGGGCGGGCGCAGGAATTGCGAGAACGCGCCGAACGACTGCAGGCGATCATCGAGAAACTGAAACCCATCCTGAATATAGTGCAGACGGACTACTTTAACGGTGCGTTAGAGAAAGCCCAACAGGAATTATACCCCTTGCTCAATGACGAGAGCCTCGCTGCCGACGCGCCGAAGCTCGCAGCCAAGGTCGCGGCCTGGGACGCAAAAATTCGTCAGGCCCTTAATACCCGTCGTTTCGCCATGGTTCAAGCCGAACTCGCTCAACTCAAGGGCAAACTCAGGGGTGCAATCGATGTGGTGGCGCTTAAAGCCCTTCAAACCGATCTCTATGCCCTGGACATTACGATGCAGTCCATTGAGACAGCATCCGAGCAGGCCGAAAAGCTCATTCGTGAGATTGCGGACGTGGCAGCCGCGATTTCGCAGGGCATTGATGAGATCACTGAAGCCGAGGTGAAGGTTAATCAGGCCCGCAGCTTGATTAGCGAGCAGAACTTCAAACGGGCCTCAGACCTATTCCAAGAGGCCCATAGGTTGACTCGCGATCAGCGGGCCAAGGCGCAGTTGCGCCAGGAATTGGATCAAGCCCAAGCCAAGGCGACGATCCAAGATCAACTGCGTACAATCCCGATCTTGATCGCTCAGGGCGAGTATGAGGCCGCGCAAGCGCAGTTGCTAGAAGCCGCTCGCTCAGGAGTCCCGGATCTTGAGAAGCTGCAAATGACGATTAACGCTGGCAAGGTGCTGAAGCGGGTAAGCCAGGAGTTCGCCGTAGCTGACTTTGATCGCTGGGACCAAGCCGAGCGTGCGCTGGCTCATGAACTGAGTCACATTCAAGCGTTGGATGGAAGGGAGGTCGCCGAACTCGTCGCGAGGATCAAGCTACTCCAGATGGATCTCGAAACACAGCAACGGCTCCAACAAGAAGCGCGGCAGCATTTTGAAACGATCCAACAACATATCCGGTTGAATCGGGTCGAGGCGGTTAAAACCGCGTTGCAGCAGGTTCCGGAGTCGATCGCCAAGCTGCCGCGCTATGGCGACCTGCAACAACAAGTGACGCTCCTTGAGTATGCCGATGAAACCCGGCAGCGAGCGATCAAATTGCGCGATGAGGGCAAGCGCAAAGAGGCGGTTGACTTGCTTAAACAACTTCTCAACGATCCGCAATTCGGCATGTATCAACCGGCCAAGAGTGTCTTATACGAGTTGGAGGAAGCCGAATCGGCCTATCAAGCGATCGATAACGCCGAACGGTATGCGGAACAGGCCAATTTTATCCAAGCCTATGTCGAGCTCGACCAAGCGCGTCCGCTGCTCTCGCACACCAAACGTTTCGGCGAAGTGTCGAAAACCATCCAGAGTCTGAAGGACAACTGGATTGACGAGCAGCAAGGAGCCATTCAGGAGTATCTCAACAATGGCAATTACTTCGAGGCGCTTCGCCAATGTCGTACGTCACTCACGGAAACTACCGCCTCGACCAAGGATATTGTCAACAAACTGCACGAACTGCGCGAAACGATCAGTAACGAATGGATCAAGAGCCTGAACACCAAGGTTGCGTCTGCATATGGCGGCAGAGACGAAATCTCGGACCTTAATCAGTATATACCCGAGATTCAGCAAATCGCCGAGCTGCGTGCGGAACTCTCCAAGGGCTCGCAACAGGCGCTTGAAGCGCTGGTGTACAAGGTTTACGAACGAAAGTTCGACCTTGAAATTAAACAGATTGAGAAGCAAGTGCCGTGTGATGTCGCTCCTATGCATCAGCGTCAACTGGCCGAGCTACACACCGAGGCCGGAAAACTCAAAGCCGAATTGACTGAGGTTGAAACGGCCCATAGCCTGCGAGTGGCGCGAGCACATAAACCGCTGCGGGATTTGATCCTCGCAATCGAACTCGCGATCGACACGATCGAAAACTCTCGCGCCAACAAGGATCGTGAGGATCGTCTCAAACAAGCCGAGGCGAGGCTCGCCAAGGTGACGACGCTGGAGGATTTCCTGCAGGTCGAGCAGCTCTTGATGCCTATCAAAGACGCAAGCCCCACAGCAAGCGACCTGTTGGCGCAGTTGGGCTATCAAAAAACGATATTCGCAAACACCTCTGAGCTAATCGCCCGAATAAAAGAGTACCTTGAGGCGGGCAACCTTGATCGTGCCGCAAGTACTATCGATGATTCGCAGTCCATCTCTCCCCATTTGAAGACTGACTTTGACAACTACCAGAACTTGATCCGCGACCTGAAGCGTGCACGCACCTCCAGCAACCAACGTAAATGGCTGGATGCAATTAGGGGCTATCGGGAGGTGGAGGCGAAAAGCCCCTATCTCCCAGGGCTTTCCACTTACATTCGCCGCCAGCTTAGGATTGCAGCCGAGCAGGCACTCGAGCAGATCTTGAACGACTGCAAGAAGTGTTTGACCGAGTGGCCGCCCGCGATCGAGCGGGCGCAGCAACACTTCACGCTGGTTGAATTGGCTGGATTGCTGGAATTCAATGTAGCCGAGCGCCTGACCGACGAGTACGATATCGTCGAAAAGCGCATCAGGCAAATGACCTTGGTCAAAGCAGCTATCGAGCACTTCGCAGCTGAGCCGCCATCGATTGATGCGATTCAGCGCCTTGTGAACGAGGCTGAAGCAATTCAGTCTGGAGAGTTTGAAGCACCGCAGATCCAAGACCTGCGGTGCTTGATCGAGGCATTGGAAGACGAGGCGGTGGGTAATACGCCGGGAGCCGCACAAGCCTTGCAGCGTTTGTCCAAAGATGCTAGGCGGATGCCCCCGGCGCAGCAGTTAGCCCAACGCCTTGAATCCGACCGAAGCAAGACCGAGTTGCTTGAGCGTCAGCGCCCCGTGATTGAGGGCCTGCTGGACACCTCACCGAGCGAGGCTGTCGATGCAATGTTGAAGCTTAAGCAAGGCATGAAGGATGATGCACGCATCCAGCCAATGATCGACGTAATCGTTTCCAACCTGCGCAGCCGCGCCTACCAGGCCAGGGCGAAGAATCACCTCAACCAGGCGATTGCTCTAACCGGGCTGGCACGCTCGCTGAACTCCGACGATGCTGAACTGGAGAGCGCATTGAAGACCCTCGGCGACCTGCGAATCGATATCACCACCCGCACATTTGAAGAGATCGGGCAGGCGCTCCAAACCGACGAACTAGAGACCGCGCAGAGACTGCTGCACGACGTGCAGCCCAACCTCGTGGCGGAGCAACAGATTTGCTTCCAGCAGTTCAAAGATCGCCTGGAACAACGGCAACCCATCGTGCTGAGGGCCAAGGCAGACCTCGATCGCGCACTGCAGGCCGGTAAGGCGGGGGACAATTGGTCTGGGCAGATCACCGCGTTGGCGGCGGCGTTCCAGCAAGCGCCGACCTATCAACTGGTCACCGCTGCCATCAAAACTTTCGAGGAGGCACTGTTGGTGTACCTTGCGCACCTCGAACAGGGCGAAATGTATATCGAGGCGATCAATGTGTGTGATCAGGCCGCACCGTTGCTGCTGCAATCAGGCAGGTCTCGCGCCAGCCAGCTGCGCGATGCGCTGGCCGAACGCCATCGCGCGTTGATGGAAAGGCTTATGACAGAGGCACGCGTTGCGCTCGATACGTGGGATTTACGTGCCGCCGACTCGGCGATCAAACGCGGCTTGAAGATTACCAACAAGGCGGAGATCTTTAGTGCGTTCCGCACCAACTATGCCGAAATGGAGCAGCAGGTTCCCGCGTTGAAGCGATCGATGGAGGAAGGCTGGTCGCAACTGCAGAATGGCAAACTCGATCAGGCGAAGGAGTCGTTCGATGTCGCTACACTCGCCGCCCCTTCATTTCAAGAGGCGCAGACATGGCGTTCGTATGCCGAGAAGTGCCAGCAAGCTAGGGCGCTGGTGCGCGCCAACGACTTTACCCAAGCCATCGGGCCGCTTGAGAATGCCCTGGGCTTACTCGATCCCACGACCAGTCGGTTGCCGTCGTTTTTGGATGGCGCGCGCTCCTTACGTGAACGCCGGGTTTTCTGGCGCGATCAAGCGCAACGCATGATCGATCAGGCCCGCGACCTTCTCCAGATCGATCGCAAGGCCATCGAGTGCGCGAGTCGCGGCGATTTTATCGGTGAAGAAGCTGCGCTTGAGCGATTGGTTGGGGCAAAGCAGGCGTTTGGCTTCGCGACAGCGGTTTTCTGGTCACCGTCGCTCGCCAGCCCTCCGCCGTATCAAACAGCAGTCGATGGCACGCCAGCGGCACCAACATCGTCCGCAGAAGATGAAATGCTGACGTATATCGAGAGCGCCCTGCCGGTTAACCCCGCCGAGTCTGAGGCAACGAGCGCTACCTCAATCGCCAGCGATGAGCCGCCGACCAATCCGCCCGTAAACTCCATGCCAAATGGTGATGTGGTCGCCTCGTTCTCGGGTGCCGACGCTCCGCCGCCCGATTCACCATCGGCCTCACTGCCAACGGATGCGCCAGGTGCCGATGGTGCCGCTACCCCCTTCCCATACGATGGTGCCGGCACGTTGTCCTGGGACGCCGAGCCCTTTACTCCGATGTCGCCGGAGGAACAACCAGCCACATCGGCACCGAGCGAGACGCAGTCGGACAATGCCCCGGAGTTGCCGAAAGAGCAACCAGCCACATCAGCGACGGATTCGCCGACACCGATCGCGAATGTGGCATCAAGCGTCGTTGCTGAACCAGCGTCGGCGGGGCATCCGACTGACGGAGCAGATGACCCGCCGATTACTGTGCCCTGGATTAGGGATTGGGATAGCGAGAGGACATTGCGAACCTATGATGATGAGTAATCGCGACTCTCTGCGCTGTGAGGTTTGTGCATGAACGACAACAATATGGGAACACCTGAGGAGCGACTTGCGGCCAGCCGCAAAAAAGCTGACCAGCAACGATGGTTAAACGATTGCTTGCAGCACGGCAACGAGGCGCTGACCAGGCAGGATTTTGACCGGGCGAAGGCAGCCTTCGCCGAGGCCTTGATGATCGATCCCAGGAATAGTGATGCTTTGGCCGGACAGCGCAACGCCATTGCACAGCACGCGCAGTTTGTCGCCGATAAAGGCACAGTCTATCTCGCCGAGCAGGATTTTGAGCGAGCGAAGGCTGCATTCGCCGAGGCGTTGGTGATCGACTCCGAGAATAGCGATGCCAAGGCCGGTCAACTCAAAATTGTGACCCAACGGGCGCAAGCGTCTGCCAATAAAGGCACAGTCTATCTCGCCGAACAGGATTTCGAGCGGGCGAAGGCTGCCTTCGCCGAGGCCTTGGCGATCGATCCCAGGAATAGCGATGCTTTGGCTGGACAGCTTAATTCGCTCAACCAGCAGGCCGAGTTGGCGGCGGCCAAGAAAAACTACCGTACGGCGCGCGATTTTTATCGCGATGCCCTCGTCCGCAATCCCGATGCCAGCGGTGTCGAATCGTCGCTTCGGGAGATGCAGCGCCTGATCCGGCGACGCTGGATTATACGAGGAATCATTGGCACATGCATCGTGATGGTGCTGCTCGCGCAAGTCAATCAATTTATCCGCTGGCCGGTGGCGATATGCAACGTCAAACAAGTTGGCAATGTCGTTTGTACGCCGACACCGACACCGACACCGACACCAACACCGACACCGACACCAACACCAACACCAACACCGACACCAACACCAACACCAACACCGACACCAACACCAACACCAACACCAACACCGATTCTGGGCGTGTTGATTAATGATCAGGTGGTGGTGTACGCCGATTACAACGCCACCGCCCGATCGCCGTCGGAACTGAGGGTTGGTACGGAGCTCTTTCTGTGCGCAAAAGCCGGTCGTCGGTATCTGGTCGCGTTGACCAATTGCCATCTGACCACGCCATTGGGGTGGGTTACCGAAACCAATATCCGCCCGAGATTTGAAGGGAATTTTCCGCAGACGCTCGTCACCCCGGTTGCTCCATGATACCAGCGATTGGGGCATCGCGCCTTGGAGACGAGCCATGCATTGGAGAATTATGATGCGACTGCTGGTTATTTTGGCCGATATCCATGGAAATTATGCGGCGTTGCGTGCCGTCGAAACCGATGCCCATGCCCAGGCGTTGGCGCTTGGCGCTAGCGAGATTGTCTTCGTCTCGCTGGGCGATGTTGTTGATTATGGCTGGCAACCGAACGAATGCCTCGCCTGGGTCTTCGAGCACGCCCAGGTCTATGTTTTGGGGAACCATGATCGAGTCATCCTTAATGCCATGCCTCCGAATGAAATTAATCTGGCGAATTGGCCGATGACGCTGTGGACGCGCTGCGTTGTTGAGGCAATCTATAAGGAACGGATCGCTTCCACGGCTCAATCGCCAGGCTGGCCCGAAGCCGTCGCACAGCCAATGCGGCTGTTGCAGGATGTAACGCTCTTTCACAGTAGCCTGATTGGCCGTGATCTGCCTTTGGATACGGTGACATCCGCCAGCCAGAATTTCAGAACCCTGACGACGCCTCATGCCCTGTTCGGGCATACCCATGTGCAGGGCTATTTCGCCCAGAACGAATCGGGTGTCCATGCCTATATTACCGCCGATACAGTCGATACCACTCAAAAAGAAACGTTGGCATTGGGAAACGACTGGTGGTTGACCCCATTGAACACCTGGATTCCATTGGGCGATCAGCGGGTGCTGATTAATCCCGGCAGTGTCGGTCAACCTCGATTCAGCTCGCACTTGATCGTCCGCGGCGGATGGACGAGCGGGGCCTCGTATGCGTTACTGCGGACTGATGGCGATCGACTGGATGCATTCCAGTTTCGCAAGGTCTCCTACGACGTTGGGGCTACCATTCGCGGCCTTGAAACGCTTGCCGACTACGCTGCGACGATTCCCGCAGATGTGTTGCGCGTGCAGCGCCTGCCAGATATATTTCCTGGCGCGACACTCCAAAATGGTATCCTGGACGATCTGCCGGCACGCCTGAAGCTGTTAGTGCCGGATCTGATCCGTTATCTCCAGAGTGACCTGGCGGCTTAGGACGTGTCGCTTGCCGAGGCGCTGGTGGTGACGGCCTGACTGTAGCGTCAGGATCGCCGCCGGTATGGTTGGATTGGTTGGTGTCGACGTTCGGCGACGTTATACCCTGCGATCGCTGTTCATGGCGTTGTGTTTCGATACGAGATGTTGGCAAGGAGGATCCCCTACGATGAACGAACAACCTGGCATACAGTACATCACCCAGGGCACTAATTGGTCGGAGGGTTGGAACACCCACGAAGGGCCGGCGATGCGGCGGCTGAAGGTTGTGTTGGGAGCTGCGGCGCTCCTTGGCCTGATTGTTGGCGCGATCTTAAGTTTGCAATGGGGTTTGGCTTGGTGGCTTGGGCTGGTAGTTTGCCTTGGATTCATCGGCCTCCTCGTGACTGCGGTAAACCTCATCTATCGTCTCTTCATCATCCCGCTGGTCTGGGAACGCAAGGTTATCGCCACGATCGGGGCTGTCGACGATTCAGGGGAGCAAGAAGTCCAATATGAACAGACTTTTCAGGACGAGACGCTCAGTCAAACGTTTGGCTGGGTTTCGCTCTGTTTGCTGAATATCATCAAAATCTATCGCTTTGAAATGAATTCCGCTCGCTTTTATTTGGTTGATGTGGGATTTAATCAACGGCTTGTCCATGATGTCAAATCGGCTGGCCAAGGGTATAAAACCTTATGGAAACTCAATACTCAGAGCAATATTAGCAGCCTGCGAGTCCGCTCGGTGCCACAAACCGGCGAGCGGAACGTGGAGATCCCAGAGATCCCGAGTTTTGATCCCAAGTTTAGCACTCGGGGTGGATGGGTCAAAGTAAGCTACAACGTGCGAGTGAAATATAAAATCCCCAAGGTGCGTCTCAAACAATTTTACGCCTGCAGCAACCCCGAGAAAACGATCGAAAACACCGTGCGCATGGTTGCCCGGAGGGTGCTGGCGTTCGTCCACTTTGACGACGCGCTGATCGGCGACAATCCCAAGGATGTGCTCAATGTCACGATTGAGAAAGATCCCTCGGTGAAGGCGACTGGGATTGAAGTTGGTGAGATCGAGATTAACGCCATCACCGGGAGCAAGAAACTCGACGCGATGATGGAATCATCGTTCCGCGATCTGATGACCGCTGACGATCGCCAGGCCAAGGCGCGGACGTTTGCCACCCTAGATCAAAAGGTCTTCAATGCCATGATCGAGTCGGAGGCTGTGCCCGAGGCCGTCTTGCAGTTTCGCAACCGCACAGTCCACGAACTGATGATGGCTATGCAAGCCGAAGGAAAATCACCGCTCCAAATTTACCAAGATATGGGACAGATCGCCGGATCGATCAATCGCCCGGATAGTCTGAGCACGGTCATGGTCAATAAACTCCTCGATGGCGTGATCGAAGAAATCCCGCCACCGAAGATTCCGGCTGGCCTGAAGAGCCACGCCGAGCGGCTAAATTGGGAGCGGGCCGAATTGGAGCAGCGCATCCCGCACCAACTCGATCCGAACCTCAACGGTTCGCCAAATGAGTTTAAGGTGACCTTCGGCGACGGCCAAACGATGCTGGTGATCTGGCAAGATCGCAATTGGCCCCCCGATGTCTACCTGAACGGGAAACGATCGACAGATATGCTTTCGCTTGCCCAAGGGATGTATGACTATGACAAAGTAACGCTCTGGACGCTGTATAAAGAGGCCAAGGAGCTCCTTCATGCTGGATCATGAGCATGTCATCGTGAGCGCCGCGCCGCTGCATTACCACGAGGCCCAGTCCCGCGCCTTCTACCGCGAAGATTGGCCGACAGCCTTGCAGACGGTGCATCTTATTCATAGCGTCGTTGGCTTTCGGCTCGCGGCGTTGCCTATGGTCGAAGAAAGCGCCGGGCTTGCGACCGGCCCCTTGATGGTGTCGGTATTGAAGCGCTTCGCTCATTTTATCCGCAGCGTCCACTCGCTTGGACAGCGCACCGCGCTGGCACTTTCGGTGGTGGCCCGTCCCGGCCGCACCCTGATTGGCTCCAAGGTCGAGATCTATCTGCTTTGCCGGGCTGCCAGCGAGCAAGCACCCGATAGCGTGCGGCTGGTGCAGCGCTTCGCCGAACAGGTCACCCGCTTGTTACCCCGCGATGGTGTGTTTAGCTATGGCATGCTGACGGCGCTTCCGGCCCAGGAGCTGCGCGAGGTGCTCTTTCATACGCAACCCGACGAACCGATAGCGCTGGTCGAGGTGCGTAAATTCGAGGATCGCCCGCCGCCGAACGAACCCAACGCATACCTTCCCGCTGGCGACGGCCTCGATTATTTCCCCCATTGTTTTTGGCCTGACCAACACTTTAACCCCTGGTTATCGATTATTGAACTGTTGGCCCAACAAACGGCGCAAACCGCCGTAACGATCATCCTTGAGCCAACGGCCCTGATCGAGGTAGATGCGATCGATCGTTTAGCGCAGCTGTACCGCGTGCTGGCCAACGAAGGCGAGCGGCGGCAGGATCTATTGGATGCCGCCGCGCAGGTGGCGACGGAACAGGCCGAAGAATTGTCGTGGCTCCAAAAAATGCAGGTTACCCGTTTTTACAAAGCCAATCGCCTGCAAGATCATGCGATTGTGCGGGCTAAGCGTGGCATGCATACCTACAAAAGCTTGCTGGCCGAGATCGATCAACTGTTTATGGCCCGCGTCGTGGTAGCCTCCAGCGAGGTGATTTCCAACGCGCTAGTGCAGTTAGTGCGAACGGCGTTGTTCGCCCCGCTGGAGGATAGCGGCGGCACCGGGGGGTGGAGGCGTCCGGTTGCGGTGCGTCCGCAGACATCGGCCGAAAAAGCGCAGGCGCTGCAATGCCAGCGCTGGCTTGGCCAGATCGCCTGGGGCGAAAGCCGTGGGCATCCAAAGTTGCAGCGGGTTCGCTCATTGGTCCACCCACACGAAGCCACCAGTTTGTTTCACCTGCCGCTTATTTCCTCGGCGACCCAGACCTCCGTCTTGAGCATCGCCGCCAATGTGCCATTTGTGGTGCCGCAGGAGGTTATGCTCACGGATCGCTTCAAGCCCGATACGCCCTTGATCAATCTTGGGTATCTGTATCAGCGTAGCCTCAACCTCAACCCTGCGACGGTGGGCATGGCCCAAGCCCTCCCGTTTTCCCTCTCTATCCACGATCTCGAAAAGCCATCGGTGTTGGTGGGCGCGCCAGGCAGTGGCAAAAGCACCATGGCGGTGCATATCCTCCAGCAGCTCTGGCGCGACCATCAGGTGCCGTTTTTGGTACTTGATCCCTCGACGGGGCAAGAGTATCGTTATCTCTATGCCGACCCGGATTTGCGCGACGATCTTGTGTTGTATACCCTTGGCGATGATGAGGTGCTGCCGTTTCGTTTCAATCCCTTCCAAGTACCGCCCGATATCACAGTGCGGAGCCATATTACCCGCTTGCTTGCATGTTTCAAGGCCGCCTACGAATTTTGGGACCCATTGCCCGCTATTTATGAGGCCGCTTTAGCACGACTCTACGCCAGCGAACCATTCGGATGGGCGTTGCACGAAAAAGGAGGGGTCGGCAAGCCATGCCCAACCCTGGCCGATTTTGCCCAGGCGATCGTGATCGAGCTTGACGACCATGTGCTGCCCGATTACGGCCCTGGCTCCGAGGCGGCCGGTGTTTTGACGGGTGCTTCTAAGATTCGGGTCAATAGCGTTCTCAACAGCCTTGGGCATATTATCAACGCCAGCGAGACCGATACCAGCTTTTTTGAGCGGCTCTTAACCCGACCGATCGTTATCGAGATGGGTTCGCTTGGCGACTCGAGCAGTATCGCCCTGGTGATGGCTTTTTTGGTGATCCAACTGGTAGGACATATCGAGCATGTCGCCAAGAAAGGACTGCGCAAACAGCGCCCGCATCTGTTGCTCATCGAGGAGGCGCATCGGCTCCTGTCCGCCGAGTCGGTCGGCGGCGGGCCTAACCAGGGCAATACCCGCAGCAAGAGCGCCGACGAGTTGAATACTCTACTGGCGGAGGTTCGCAAATTTCGCCAGGGCATCATGATTTTAGACCAACGTCCGTCATCGTTGGTGGGTGGGGTCTTGGATAACGCATTGGTCACAATGTTGTGTCGATTAAACGATCGAGTTGGTTTCGAGCACCTCAGCAATACCCTTAATCTCTCGCCCGCCCAACAGCGCTATGCGCGGACTCGGCTCAAGCCCGGCGACGTGGTGGTTTTAGATACGGTATCGGGCCAGCCGGTTTTGGTTCGCGCTCCCAATGTGCTGGATCCCCTCCGCGAGGCCCGGCTCGCGCATGAACCATTGGTCGAGCTCGTTCGTGCCAATGCCGCTCGTGCCCGGCTGGTCGCGCCGCCAGCCGCTGCTATCCAGCCTCCGCCGACGGTTCGTTCGTCCGCGCCAGCCCGGCCCGATCTCTCGCTTTCCCTCGGCGATGAGTTGCTCCAGGCGGTGACGGATCTGCTGATCAGCAAGGTTGATGCCGATCCTGGGGGGCCTTTGAATTTGCTGGCTCATTTGGGTGCTGACTTGGCTGAATCGGCGTTTGAGGACGCGAAGGGGCACATCCGCCGATGGTTGATGGTGGGGGCCACACGCAAGACAGTCAATCCCATTCTGGAACGCATCGTGCTCGCGCAAGCGTTGGCCCAATTGCCGCAATTTGCGGCGCAAACGGAGGATATTTTAACTGCGTTTTCGCAACTAAACACACAGAACCCTTGAAAGTAGGTCGTCATGCCAGAACCTAAAACAGGTGGATCGAAGTCGTCTCCCGGCAGTAACAAAACGAGCACGCCAAAGGTCGGGCCAAAGGCCGCGCCAAATGTCACGCCAAAGGCCATCGCGGGGGACGCTAGAGCCAGGGCTGGTGGCTCTGGTGGCGGGGATCGCAGCACTAAGGCTGTCCGGTCGTCCCCTGTCGATCGGGGCTCATCAATACGAAGCGCGTCCAAGCCGCCGAAGGCCGACACCACAAAGGCGACCGTTCCAACGGCAAATAAAGGGGATCGGACCCATAACGACAGAATCAGGCCCCCAAGCGCCGATAATCGGTGGGAATTAAAACGAAACGAGAAAGTCAGGAAGCATAATGCCGCGGAATATGACCATCGTTATATAAAGGTTCCGCTGCCCAGTGGCAAACACGTTAGTTTGCGCCACGCCCGCCAATTGGCCGTTAAACAAGCTTGGGCCCAGGAACAAGCCTTGATTAACGCAAACCTGCGGGGTACGCGGGGGTGGGGCTTGAATCAACGCGCTATCCTCGAAAACAGAGGGAAGGTTTCCGGCTATTTCGGCCATCATATGAACAGTGTCGTCAATAACGAAGCACGGTTCGTCAGTGATCCCAATAATATCAAGTTCGTGACCATGATGGGGCATTTACGGGCACATAAGGGCGATTTTCATAACAAAACGAATGTAACGGAGGATAAATTTCATGATCGAGCGAAAATGTTGTTTTATAACAACATAAATACAACGAAGGATCAACACCTCGATCGGCAAGGCAAGGTCGCGCAATATAACAACTCAACTGGCAGCACAAATCATGTGCGAAGTATGGATATTGTGCCAAAATAACGTTCAATGGCATGAACGACGGATTCTTCTAGCAATAAGGATATCGCTATGATTGAACAAGTGGGATTATTTCTCAAGCAGCGCGGTTGGAACTATGATCAGATCAACGAACGTGAAATCGCCACGGCTTTCAATATCACTGTCGATCAGGGGCAGCTAGGATTTCCCCTGTCGATCATGGAATTTAGCGACACCTACGACCGGCGGTTTCTTCGTATGACATCGGTGCCCTTTGCCGAAGCCTACAACGGCTTTCCCGAAGGGTTTTTTCGCCTGATCGCCCAAATCAACCACGATCTGCCGCTGGTACGGTTTGCGCTGGATACCGATGATGATCTCGAACTGTTGCTCGATCTGCCAGCCGAGTTGTTGACGGAGGTGACGTTTAATCAGTATTTGCAAATGCTGATCGATGAATCGGTTTTGCGCTATCCCGTGATAGTCGATGCGCTGAGTGCCGACTAGCCAGTTGCGATAGGGGAGAGCTATGCTTGTGCGCGTGTTCTATCGGCCAAAGCCGCACGGCGTTCGACCGCCGCCCTACAAAGGCGGGCCGTCCGTCCGTGGCAAACGGCGCGGGCCCGATCGCCGGCCTCTCTGGATACTGCTCGGTGTTGGGGTTTGCGTTCTATTGGCCGGGGTGGGACTAGTGGCCTTTAGGAGCGGCGACCAACCACCGTCGCCGTTCACCGCGTTTCCAATCAGCAGCGCGACGGCAACGCCTTCACTGCCTGCAACGCCGCCTATGGCCTCGGCGACGATCGTCAGCGCCACGGAGCCGGTCGTCGCGGCGCTGGATGTCCCCACGCTGCAGCGACAGATGGTGGAGTTGATTAACCAGGATCGATCCGGGGCCGGGTTGCCGCCTTTGCTCTGGGATAGTACGGCGGCGATCGCAGGGATTCGTCACACTGATGATATGGCGAGTTTGGGCTACTTCAGCCATTGGAATACCGAGGGTTTTGGCCCCGATTATCGGTATTCGGTGCTGGCCGGCGGGCTTGATGCTAGCCAGGAGAATATTTTTGTCTACCGTCATGGGTCTGGGGATGTCCCGGCGGTGGCTGAGGATTGGCAAGGCCTTCTCCGGCAGGCGGAAAGAGCCTTGGTGGCAAGTCCTGGCCATCTCGCCAATATCCTCGGCCCCGACCACACTCATGTCGGCATCGGCATTGCCTACAACGCCAAACGCGGCGAGCTCTATATCGCCCAAGAGTTTGTCAATCACTATCTGACCATCGAACCCATCGAGCGTTTTGCCCCCCTTGGCACCGAGGTTATCCTGTCAGGGCACCTCCAGCCAGGGGCATCCGATCCCATCATCAACCTCGCCTACGAGCCATTGCCCGCAGCATTGACGCTGGCCGACCTTGAGGCGACGGATGAGTATCGTTCGCCTGCCGAGCAATATGCAGTGCAATTAGTCCAAGTCGATGCCACCGGCGCGTTCCGGCACAGCCTGCGCCTCAACCATCACGATCGGCCTGGCTTGTACCATATTCGCATAGCGGTCACGACCGCCGCCGATATCGTGCTCGCCGCCGATCTTATCGTGCAGGTGCGTTGAACATCTCTAGGAGCCTGGCAACCTCGCCGTCACGCGAGAATTCGGTGATTGTAAATATAGGAGCACAAAAAAGATGTGGTAGCGACCAGTCTTACTTATTGTAAGGTCAACCAGTCAATGAACAGGGGCGCAATCCGTCGTAGCCAAATGCGCCCCACATTATCAGGATGACAGCCAATAGTCTTGGCAAGATTATCTCGACCAACTTGGGCTAAGAGTGCGATAAGACCTCGTTTATCACTCCCTTCAAGTGTTTCAGAAAATTCACGGAGAAGCTGGCGGGTGCGATCCTTTCCACCTAATGCTGCATAAACGGTAAGTGATTGCTGTCGAATTGAGTCATCTTTCAAATAACCCGAAGGGATTATAAGCAAGCGAAGTGCATTCCACATATCCTCAGATGTGGGAATATACATTCTGTTCGATTTTTGCTGCTGATTGCGGATAGTATCATACAGTACCACCGCTGCATCACGAAACCCATCCCGCTCCCGACGGATAGATGCCTGCGTTCTCTCATCCAATGTAGGATCAACACGATCAAGTTCAACAGACTGATCAAAGGTTGATGTCACAAACGTAGTGAGTTCCTCACGCGTTTTTGGTGCATTGATACATACGCATCCAGCCCGTTCCGCCCGGGTACGGCTTTGTTCTGATAGCTCGTTTGTTGGCATAACAATCCATGCTGGTTGAATCACCGCTTCCTGCATCCAAATAGTCAATTGTGCGGCTAGTGGCCATGTGTCTTGGCCATACGTATCCTTTGGAGCCAAGATAACAATAGTTGATGAGCTTGCAAGCTCATAGGCAAGAGAGGCAATAACAAGAGCTTCCCCTGTTACCAGCGACGGTACCGCAATAACCGAGATTCCCAGCTCATGCAGATTATCGGTAAAGGTAACATCAAGTTCGCCAATTACTAATGCACAGCGATGTGCCATCGGTACAGTCGGCTGACACCTAAACTGTGACATGCTTATTCCTGGTGGCCTTCGCTCAGCTGCTTGTGGCATCATCATCTGTGCTACCTTCACTATTTCAGTTGAAAACTCTTATATCGGTAGTCTATAAAAAACACAACCCTATGCCTAGAGCGTCTGTCGCACGTTTGTCGCACATATAGCAATGCCTAAATTAGTATGTTTCATTTTTCTATAAAGATAATTCTTTATAGCAGAGTAATCTTTATAGAAAATCATATAAAGAACCTTATTTCAAACATAACCACACCTACCGATTAACCATAAGCACTCGAATAGTCACAATTATTCCTAAATCAGCAAATGCATTGCGAAATACAGGAATAAGACGATCCTCCAGCCTAGACTTGGCACTCATAGTTAATGCACCAAGGTGGACAATCCTGTCCTGCTTGGAGATAAATCGTGTTTGTCGTATAAGATCTTTGTCCGCGCCATTAACCATTTCTTGCGCCAATATTGATACCCGTTCCCATAGCTCGGCAGCAGAGATAGCTGATTCCAAGTCCTTAGCAAAACCCCAACTCAGGAATACTTCACCTGATATACCAGGTAAGGACGCAACGCACGAACGAATGAGGGTTTGATACTTACTTACTTCACAATATGCGGCAGCGCTGGCACAGCAAAGGCGTATAGCTCGTGTTTCAGCCCAGGTCTCTGGATCGATCCAGAGGTCACCTGCAATGGATGCGACCGGCGCGGTCTGCTGGAGCATCATCCGAAGGCTATTTGTCAAATCTTCAGAGGAACTAGTTTCCTGTAAAGATCTGTTTTCTTCAGTATTTATAGAGCGCTCGTCGTCGGGTAGCATCGTAGGTTTCGGCACAACCACGTCACGTTCACCAAAGAAGGCTGCATATTTTCCTCCAACTTCATACTTTCGGATATCAAATGTGTTGGGACTATGTGCTGCACCGTTGCGGTCTGCCGATTTCCGTGGCTGCCGACGAGCACAGGCAGCAGCGAAACCCATAGACTGAGTATCCCGGATCAATGATGCCAGCCACGCACCAAAATCGTTGATCTCATAGCCACAAGCTTGCTGCCGTTCGGCCTCAGTAATACATTTATTTATTATGTCAAGAGAGGCGGCGCGGGCAATTTCTTCTGCAAGAAATTTGACTCCTTTCGTGTTTAGAAGATGTAAGGCTTCTTGATAGGTAGATCCTTGGTTTCTCGTTTCCAAAACGACATACTTTCCCTTCCTTTTCCTTTTTGGCGCTTTAGCGCTAACGTCCATGGATGGATCAGATCTATCAGATTGATTCGGTTTATAAGCGTCCATGTTCCATGCGCCGGAATTCGTCTCGTCCAGAATACGGCATTTATCCCTTTCTAATGGCCTAATTAGCTCATTATCCACACAATCTTGATCCGATCCTTCAACTCGTATTGATCCGATCAATGGGTCGATCAATGAGTCGATCAATGGGTCGATCGTAGTCAGTGCAGCATATGCCTGATCGTGACTCGTAGCTGACCCCGTTTCCGCCGCAGCCGATGCGCTAGATGCATGATTGTGATCGATAACGGTCACTGCGTTTGTCATCTGCACTGCAAGATCTGCCCTGCCAACGGTTTGTGTGTCGCGTTCCAATTCAGCCATACGGCTTGTTATGATTTCTTTATACCGTTCTTGATCCTCGCTGGTGAACAGTGCTGATGTCACAACAAACTGTAGCTCGCTCTGAAGCTTGGGAAAATATTGCTGGAGCGTATACACGCCGCTATTGCTCAATTTCACCGGCGTGGGTATATTGTTCTCAATCACATGGGTTAATTCGCTACGAAGGGCTTTTTGTAGAAGCACCTCGCGACAGGGAACGGGGAGATAGGTTCCATCTTTTGTGATAACACCTAAGTTTATCAGCGTTGGTGTTGCTATTTGTCGGACATAGTATCCGAGCTCAACGAGATCGATCAGCGGTACCGCCCAGTAGCGCTCGACTACACCCGTGTCGATGTCGATTACACCAATAAGGTCGTCGATCATCTCAACGGGAACTTTGATGGCTTCGTAGCCACGGCCCCGAGGCTGACTTAATGCATGGCGTTCTTGTGGTCTGTATATCCACGGCAAAGGCTTCCCAGTGGTATCAACTCCCCATGTGGGGGTATAGCGTGGCCGTCGGCAGCTGCCTAAACGGTCACAATAGAGCCACCCCTTTTTGATAAGCCATTGCTTGGCTCGATGCACCTTTCCCCGGCTCGCTTTATTCCAAGGAAATGCAGTAAATGCACAGATCGCCTGGTCAGTGATGTGAATAGAACTATATCTAAGTCCCCATTGTCGAGCAAAGAGGAGGTACACCCCAAGGTGTAACGGTGTTGGAGCTGTATTGCGGAGCTTGATGGGAAGATACGACCAGTAGTCGCGCACTGGGGGGCGATCCCAACGGTATCCTACTTGGAGAAGGGTTATGTCTTCGAGGACAGCGGTCGTGTCTGCTGGAGCGGACGTATCAAAAGATGATCCGAGCGTCTGGCTAGGTGCTTGAGTTGAGATTTGTTGGATTGCTTGGGACATGAGAAAAACTCCTCACGTTCGCAGCATTCATATGGATTGAACTATGCTCAACCCTATGATATACTTTGAACACCTTGTACGTGCTATTTATGACCGTATGGGTAAGGGGCTAATTGATAAGAAGGACATGCTCTGGCCGCCAAGCTCAGCACGTCCTTCATTTTTTTAGTCTTCGGCTTCCTCATGTATTCCTCCTTGATGGCTCCAATCACTTAATCGATCAAGTGTGTGCACCACAGCCTCGGTTCCAAAACTTTGGGTATTATTCGTTAGTCCAACAAGGTTATGGATGATCTGTTTTGCCTTATCCGGATTTGTTGCAGCCAAGCGTGTGACTGCCTCGACAAAGCGTTGGGCTTCGGCTTGTGCAGCGTAATGGAGCAATGCTAATTGCTCTGTTGCGAGTGCTATGTCTATGCGGGAATCTGTTGTGCGTGCTGTCATGGTCTATGGTTCCTTGTAAGGCGACCTAACGCTCGTTAGTCTATAGAAAACGGGTCGTTTTGTTATCAGTTGAGTCGCAAGTTTGTCGCACGATTGAGATCTAGGGCAAATATGTCCTGTTTGGTAAGGGCATATGCGATGGTTAGCGTAGTAACGATGGCAGCCGCCTATAGTTTGATAAAGAGATTGATTTGATGCATTGTGAATCTATGCAGCATACGCTTTGCCCTATACATCGTGCTTAGCCAGCACATAGAGTGTGATTAGTACATGTATTGACATCAGCACACAATAGCTACTCGAGAACTAATCCAAGACTTCACCAAGCGACACATCAACGGTTTTGAAAAGAGATGCTCAAGGCTCCTGGGCGTTAGCTGAAAAAGGCGACGAAGAGAAGAACAAAAGCGCCGATGTGCCAGCACTGCACCGTTTGAAAAACAGCAATGAGAGAATGATGCGGTGGTGCTGCGCTGCGCTTGCACGCCTATAAGGATGTAGGAGGTCTGGAACAAGGTATTTAGACCTTTATGATGGGATGAACAAATCCGACCGGATGGGTAATCGCATAGGCAATCGCATAGGCAATCGCATAGGTGAATTTTCACCTTTTTATCAGGTTGCTTGTGATTTTTCATATGTTTCGTGCTCATTTCAGCTCAAATAATAAAGAGGCTAACCCAAGAAGGGCCGTAATTAATTACGGCCCTTCTTGGGTTGCATCTGACGATAGAGAGTGAGTGTTTGATTGAAGAAGCCACTGACGATAGGCTGCAACATGGCTTCCTCGCATCGTTTGCCATTGCTCCAGCATCTTTCCCGTATCCATGCGATGTAAACTCGCACCACTTAAAAGAGCTAATGGGCAGAATCGTGATGCTGGCGAATGGGAACTGGCAAAGACCTCGTCAACCGACCGACGGTACTCATTGCGGCATTGATCACAGACATGACACCCACTTGGAGTAAAGGCTCGGAATCCTGCACCGATGATTCCTGTACGTTGGGTTACTTTGGTGCGTAGTTCAATACGCGCTTGATCAGAGATGTCAAACGTGTGTTCATCACAGCCCCGGAGAATAACATCAGTTGCGCCACAAGCAGGACAGCGATTTTGTTCCCAGTTTCGGAGATTCCCCGCCAGAAACGCTTCCCACGTTGGCCACGTTGTTGCTTCCCAGGCTGAACGAAGATCCGCTGATATCGGCCGTTGAAAAATCTGTTCCCACTGGATAACCATGCGTTGTACGAAGCAGGTTCGCATAGTTGTGATGAGATAGCGAGCTATACCGATGGGAAGATCTGTGGGCCAGTTGGCTGGATTTGATCCACAGAGGCCACCACACTGTTCGCATCGTGGAATACGTGTTAGAAGGGGGTGCTGAAGAAGATGGTTACGCATGAGCAACCATCACTTCGTCATATTTACGGGAAGAGGTATTTTGCACCCCATAGATGAGATCTATGGTACAGCCGAGAAGATTACTATTAATTTCGTTGAAAATGCTGTCGGCAATATGAAGACTATGTGCTATAATTAAGCACATAAAGAGTCCTTTCCTAGGAAATACCTAGAATGGTTAGTGAAGATAAAGACAAGTTTTCCAGGCTACGGCTCTATCTTCGCTATGTGGCGATGCGTGCTATTGAAATCAATAGCACGTTTTGCTTTTAATTGTTTATTTTGCTAGCGTCATATAGACTTTCTTTAAATATGTCGGATTCTTGGTAAAGAATTATTGATCATGAATTGTACCATTGTCAAGGTGATATGTTACGGATAGGAATCATTTTCACATGTTTGAGGATAGAGTCGGCGGTTTTAAATAATTATCTGGAAATAAAGAACGGCCAGGAGCTGGCTTAACATAGGCCGAAAGTTTTGTCACGAAAGCAACATCTTCAAGATACAAGAGATCATTATCATTGACTCTGATGATGCCACGATCACGATACCGTAAGAGACTCACACGACTAATATTATATTTTTGCTCAGCCTCATATCCCGAGATGTATTGCTCACGAGCTTCGCTTCGAACATGCTTAAGTTCGGTTGCCAGGTCAAGTAGGGCAGAGGGTTCTATAAGCATGCCTAATGTTGGGTGATCTGCAAACACGAGTAGCTTGTCTCGGCGTGCGAGCTGTTGAACTAATTCAGCCGTAAGGCCTTCACAATCAGCCAACTGAACCACTTCTTGGAGGGGAATGAAGCTAATTTCAGTCATTTTGGATACCTATGTAGGGTGTTCTAGTATCTATGTCATTTTATAGTAGCATACATTGTTAATATGTTTTAAAGGTGCGAACGACCATGTTCTGGTTGCTCACGCAAGCGTTATGGCTTACGTGAGCAATCGTCGAACGTTAATACCACCTTGCTGGAAACCTGGTGGGCGGTCGTTCGCACCTTCCAATTAGTATGGTAGGATTGCGACAGCCTCAAGTCCTGGTTGGTCAGGATAGGAGGTTAGCGATGGTATTGGGGGTAGGAGCCCGATACCATCGTGTTTTATTAACGCTTTATTCATCGTAGCAGAGTAGATCAGGTGCGTCAATAAAGAGATCGCGCATGAGGATGAGCGAGTTGAGTGAATTCATAAAAATCTGATAGTCAAGCGGTTATTGAGCTTCCAGCGAGTCGCGGCGACTCGCTAGGACTCGCTTGCGCGAATTGTTCAGCGAGGAAGAGTGAGCCTTTTACTATGCAGTAAAGCAGATGCTATTAGATGCTATTAGATGCTTGACTGTGCATTTGAATAAATATATAATGATGCTAATAGCATCTAATAGCATCTAGTATCTGAGGAAGTCTTATGAATGTGCAAACAGTGTATCAACTCTTATTGAATAAGCAAAAGCTCCGAGAGGACGGTTTTACATTATCTGGAATAAATCTAGTTGATGAACAGACACAAATTAAAATTGGCTGGGATAGAGGCAATGGTCAAGCAAAGCTTGCGTCTTCTCGTATTGATGGAACTCTTATTACGAGGGAAGTGCCCAATGTTCATCGATCTGCTGAAGAAGTTCGTGCTGGCGAACGTGTTACAACCTATGGGCTTGCTACAAAACTAAGTGATGGATCATGGTCTCATTTTGGACAACCATACTGGATAGGTGAAGAGGCATTTGTTGGTGGTCAGGCTCTCCAGATTGGTTCTACTGATTTACGTTTAACGGATGTTCGGCAGATCGAGTTTGATTTAGCTGTTTGTGTTCAGTTTCTTCGAGCACTAGGGTTGAAGCCCGGTTCCTATAATATCGTATCCACATTTGCACTCCCAAATAATGAAATTATTCTCCCTAAACCGGGCGAGAAAAATATAGGAATTCTTCCGGCAACACGCAAATCCCTCAAAACACATTATTTTAATAAATGGTACAAAGTTCAAGAGAAGGATAAAGATGGGCATAGCCATGAATGGATATTGTATTTTGATAAATTTGGAACCCAGTCACAAACCATGGGTTCTTTTATTATGTATACTCGCAGCCCGAGCGGTAAAGAGCAAACCCATGGATTAACTGAATTGAATGTGTATGATTTAGGATTTGGAGATACGCAAGTCACCCAATTCACCCTACGCCCCAAGTATCGTATGGTCGCACGACGGTTAGGTGATGGAATGCGTCGTGTTGCAGAAGGCTTGGTCAAACGAGTCCAATCAGAAATTAGCCAACAAGGTAGGGTTAATCAATCCCGACTGAATATTGCTAAAGCTCAAATGATTGTGCGGACTAAAAAAATTATTAGTAAAGGAAAAGAGCAAGATATTTCTAAAGTTGTGGCAGATGTCACCGAACGTGAAGGTGCAAACCTCGCTGGAGAGATTTTGGAGGATTTGCGTACTACCGCAGCATATTGTATTTTTGTTGGTGGAGCGACGAAGGATAAGGGAATTCGCGCGATGATTGAACGCCATGCGACCCATATATGGGGTGATGAGGCTGAAGAAACGTATCATGTGATTGATGAATCAGTAGCCAGCGAAGCCAATGCGATAGGAGCTTTCTTGACAACGGCATGGCATTTTGCTGCACAGGGCTAGGACAATGCCTATACGTAAAACAGTTCCACTGAGTACGCTCGCTGAGACGATCTTACCTCACCTGCTTCAAAGTCTTAAGCAGCGTGAGTCAACGACCGAAACACAGGCATTAACGGAGGCTGTTACCAAAGGACTTATTATCATGCTTCCTCGGGCATGGGCATCTGGCGAACACCAATACGGAGGATTACCGTTGGAGCAGTTGCTGGAGGAACTCCGCCATCTTTTGTCTCCTATTCTGGTGTTTATGGCTGAACATGATGCGCTTAAAGCCTTACTCAAACCATATTCTGTTGGTATAAGCGATTCTATCGAATCTTATGGAGATGAACTTGAACAACAGGATCGAGAAGAGGATATTATTCACCAGAATATTATTTCTGCAATGAGTGATATGGATGATCTCGGATTTTCTATGAGCTTTGATGATGACGACGATTAATCCATTCCATATCGTATTGAAGCCCTACCTTGTTTAAATTGATGTTGTTTGACATATAATCTATACTACAACCTAAATCATGAATTTCTCGCGCTCTAAACTGTCACGCCAGAGCGCGAGTTAAGGCTAACCTGATGGGTCCAGGCCGCCGCAAAAATCATACCATATGCTGCGGCCCCAATGTAAGGGGTACATTATGCCAGTTGAGTACACTCCTCAACCAGAAGTATCGAACGATCGGCTTCGTGCTGATAACACAGTTCTAAAATCTTCCATAGCAGAAACCTCACCAACCTTACCGTTTCCTGGTGAGAAAAAGCAGGCTGAACAACCGACGATATCCCGTCCTAAACGAGTAAAACCGCATCGGAGAAGCCCACTAGGCGAATCATGGTCTGTTGAATCATGGTCTGCTGTCATGTACTGGACATTCGAAGTGCTGCTTGCGCTCGGTATGATCATCTTTGCCGCCATCTTATGGCGACAAGACGGCGTATTTACGATACGATTTGTTGGTGCACAAATTGCCTCGTTTCGGGATGCTGATCTCTGGAAACAGTGGTTAATTCCTATATTTTTTACTGCTGGATTCTTAGGTGCCTATCCGCGCAAAAGTTTACGATTAAAAATGAGTAAGGCCTTGGAATTATGGCAACAAACACAAGAAGACTCTGCAGCAGATAAATATTATGCGTTACGAAAAAGCATCATTAAACGTTTTATTGCTGCTACCTTTATCCAATTAGTGAATATGGCTACATCGTTTTCAGGGTTAATTTTAACCATATCTGGGAAAACGTATGAGTTTTTTGTACCCATAACATTTCCGACAGAAGGCATGGGGTTACTGATTCCTACTTTTCTTGTTTCTGGCATACTAGCCTTTGGGCCTGAACTTATCACACGCTGGGCATTACCCTATTTAGGAGAATTGCTCCGGCGAGCTTGGGAAATTATTTCAAATGGTGTACCAACGCGAGTAAAAGCGTAAGTGTTGTTTCTGATACGAGGCGGTACATATGAGTTTATCGTTAACCTTAATTTTAATAATGCTCTGTTTTGCCATAATTTGGTTTTATCAGGGACGTGACCTCTGGCGTAGATGGCAGAGGTTTCGCGCATGGGAGTTGGAGGAGTTATCAGGAAAACAACGCCAAGATCATTCCACGCCGATTCTTCCTGAAAAACTAGTTGTGAGTTCATCAGACACCAAACTTTTGATTCCCACGAATCACTTGCGTGAACATCCCGGTGGGATTTATCGTGCTGATGGACTACCTTCATTTAAATACAATATGATTCCAAGTGGCTCGGTTCTTCCAAATGCAGGGATTGCCATGGCAACCCCACCGAGTGATTTACGTATTTCGATTGCAGAAATGGATCGCTTATATCCTGATCTGAGCTATCTTTTTCCTGTAGGCTGGTCTATTTCAGAAACAGGTCCCAAGCTAACCGCCTGTGCTTTTGTTGGTGATGTCAACCATGTTTTGGTGACAGGATTTACAGATTCAGGCAAAGACTCGCTGGTAAATAGTTGGTTGTATGCTCTATGTTATCGCTACAATCCTCGTCGATTACAGCTCGCTATTATTGATGGAAAGAACGGTTTATCGCTCCGTGGTTGGTATGAAAAAGAGCATGTGTGGCTATTCTCCCGTCATCCTTATGAGCTAGAGGCCGCCCTTCTATCTGTCCGTCAAGAACGTCAGCGCCGTGAAAAAATTCTCTGGGATGCGCGATGCGAAAAATGGGAAGAGTATGAAGGAGAACAAATACCGCTTCTTCTTGTTTATGTATCAGAGCTACTTGTACTGGAATCTATTCTAGGTAAGACAGGATTGGGTGATTGGCTTAATGTTGAACTTTCGGCATGTCGTGCTGCTGGCATACGGTTTATCATTGGCGCTCAAAATGTTACGCGCATGGATACACGATGGCGTGGGCAATGTGGGTTATTATGTGCTGGGTACCAACAAGCAGATAGTGCAGATGAACCAAATACGGGATTAACCACACAGGCGCTCCGGAAGTTAGGGACATTTGGTGAAAAAGTGGTTGGTGTTCCTCCATCCGAATTGCCTATCCCGCCGGGTGGGGCCGGAGTATTTACGCTCGTACAAGGTCGGACTGTTTTGACGGTTCGTGCGCCACGAATCGATAGAGCACAGCGTGAGTGGTGGCTAGCCCATATTCCAGACCGATCAGAAGGACAAGGACTATTTCCTGTTGCTAATCGCGCTTGGGAGATGCCATCCTTTGATCGAACTTCTGATAATCAACAAATAGTCGCCCAAGAGACCGAGAAGCTGCCGGTTATAGCGCTCTTGAAAACTGTGGAATCACCAATTCAAGGTTATGATCCAAATGAATTAGCCGAATTACTTGCAAATTCCAAATTAAAAGATCTACCTGATAATCCGATTTTTATTTCAGCTTGTATAGCTGCATATCAGATTCGTAAATCTTATATGGGAGTTGCAAAAGATTTTTGGGGAACATCAAGTGGGAGCCGTGAGGCTGTTATCAAGCAAGCTTTAGGTCATAACCAGCCAGAAGTTACACGATCAGAACTTGCGCCAGCTGCATAAGCTGCATAAACCCAGCCTTTTGAAACAGGGTTATTATATGAAAATATAACAACCCTGTTTTCTAGTTTAAGCGGAATGGCATGGCCGACAGGTTATTAAGGTCGGGCGATTCTACGCCTCATCGAAGACCTGCCACCACTGTCATACCAAAACCACCTTGACGCTGGCGGATCGTGTGTGGACATGTCACACCTGTGGTACGACCCATGATCGCGATGTTGATGCCCGCGATCAACATCCTGTATGAAGGAATACGCCTGCTTGCCGTTGGGACGACGGAAAGCTAAAACGCTGCTGGAGATCGTGTAAACCCAACGAAACGCTGGTTGCTGTCGTTGAAGGCAGAAGCCACGCCCCTCGTGGGCGTGGTAGTTCACTCCATCCGATAGATCCTAGTTTGTTTGGAAGAGGCACTCTACACCATCACCGTATTAACGTGTTATGATCTAGATAATTTTTGCGCAGAAATAAGTAGTAGGCTAGAGAATCCAAATGACATCTGTAGAAGAGCAACCATGGACAGAAGCTCATATAAGATTGCTCTTGTTAAACCCAATAGAGCTACTCCTTACAGATCCCTGGAGAACGTGGGTTCGTGATCGTGGGGGACTAGATACAGTTCTTAGCCAGCTTGTAAAACTGCCCTATTTACCACATGAACAGAGGGCCTTAGAGCTTATTATTGCGGAGCCTGGTGAAAAGCCTCAAAAGTATGCTGATGCATTAGCCATGGACCGTGCAACCTTTTATCGCCATCTTAAGGCGCTTATACAGAAGATTGCCTCCTATCTTAGTGCCGGTGCGCTTGATATCTTTAAGCCTGTTCCAATCACACCAGAAACCTTTCAAGGTGTCGCGCCTAATGTACCTGTTCCTGCCTATCCTATTATTGGCCGGAATGAATTGGTTCAATCAATATCTAACCTTCTGTGCCAGCCAGATGTTCGCATACTAACCCTCACAGGCCCAGGTGGAATAGGCAAAACGCGTTTGGCTTTGCACTTGGCGCATCAGCTTCATTCCTTGTTCAAGGATGGAGTCATCTTTGTTGAGCTAGCAAGTGTGCTTGATACTGATCTTGTTATTTCAGCCCTTGCCAAGGCAGTAGGTTTATCTGAAGGGGGCAGTCAGCCATTTATTGAGCAGATCAAGTCGTACTTTACCCATAAGCACATACTACTTATCTTTGATAATTTTGAACATGTCATCTCAGCAGGAACGATAATCGGTGAATTAATCACTTACAGTCCTGATCTTCATGTTTTGATTACAAGCCGCGAATTACTTCGTATATATGGTGAACAAGAATATATTATTCCACCATTGGACTTGCCTGAGCCACAAGATTCATTTGATATTGGGACGCTTTCTGCTATTCCTTCTGTATCACTATTTGTTCAACGCGCATCTTCTTATAACTCCAAGTTCCGGCTTACAGAAGAAAATGCTGCTACTATAGCAGAAATTTGTATGCGTCTTGACGGATTGCCTCTAGCCATTGAGCTTACTACAGCAAGAATAAAATATTTTTCTGCCCATGCACTTTTGATGCGATTGAAGGAAAGCTTGCTTTCTGTTCTAACCTCCGGATCGAAAAATTTACCACAACGCCAGCAGACACTTCGTGCTGCAATCCAATGGAGCTATGATCTGCTTACATGGGATGAACAGCGAATATTTTTTCGAGTTTCCGTTTTTCGAGGTGGTTGCACTATTCTTATGGTAGATGAGATCTGTAATATTAATGATGATATAGATATCGCTGATGTTCTTATTTCGTTAGCAGATAAAAGCCTACTGCAACAACGTACACAAGATGATGGCGAGCCGCGATTTTTTATGCTGGAAACGCTCCGTGAGTTTGCATTTGAATACTTAATAGAACAAGGTGACTTAAATATTATTCAAGCACGATTTGCACAATACTGTGTAGAATTTGTTGAGAGTGCTGTACCAAGATTGCAGACGGAAATTTCCTCGATCAAGATGCTTGAAGGAGAACAAGATAACATTAGAGCAGTACTAAAGTGGGCTATGCAAAGTCAGGAAAATGCTCATATTGCAATGCAACTATGTGGCTATCTCTGGTATTTCTGGTATATTCGAGGAATAATTACTGAAGGTCGTGAATGGTTTCATCAAGTATTGAACTATAGCGATCATTGCCCGATGGAATTACGCGCTAGAGCACTTGATGGCGCAGGTGTCTTGGCAATGGTAAATGGTGATTATGAAAAAGCTATACACTATCATGATACCTCTCTTCAAATATATACGGAATTAGGGCATGAAAAAGGGATTGTTAATAATATAGAGTCATTAGGTGCTATTCATTTGGCTAATGGAAATCCTTCCATGGCAAAAGGATTTTTTGAAAAAACTTTTGTAATACAAAAGAAGAAAAATAATTTGGATGGAATAGCTTCATCTATAATCAATCTAGGTGTTGTTGGTATTCTTGAAAAAGAATATGACACAGCTAAATTATATATGGAACAAGCTCTTGATATTGCACGAGAAAGAGATAATATTCATTATGAAGTTGTTACACTTCAGAACCTCGGTTCTATTGCATATCATCAAGGCTACTATAATCAGTCTATGTGTCTTTATAAAGAAAGTTTGAGGGTTAACCGAGAACTCGGAAATAAAGATAGTATTGCTAATTGTCTGGAAGGAATCGGGCTGATTTTCATTGAAATTGATGAATTGGAACAAAGTACGCTCTTCCTGAGCGCAGTAGATCATTTGCGTGAAACATTCGGTCTTAGGACTCTTAATGCCAATCTTGCTTTAAGAGATAATGCGATTGCCAAGCTTCAATCTCTCCTCGGGGAGTCATGGAAAGAGGTTTGGGGTAAAGGCAAACTGGTAAATATAGATGAGCTCATTACTGAACTTATAGTAGACGATGGTATCACACCTAAGGAGATATGATGGACACGAGCACGAACATACAGAAGCTGGCGCAAGTGCTAATTCGTTATAGCCTTAACATTCAGCCTGGAGATGTTTTACGTATTGGATGTACCCCTGTGGCAATGCCGCTGGTGTATGAAGCGTATCGTGAGGCGATTAGAGCGGGTGCCCATGTGATAACACGTATTGCAGAGCCAAGCTTAGAAGAGTTTCTTTTGCGTGAAGGATCTGATGAACAACTACAGTGGAAAACACCATTAGTGCAGACAGAAATTGAAACAATTGGGAAATGGCTTGATATTATGTGTAATACTAATACTCGGCAATTTACATCAATTGATCCAGCACGAATTTCTATGCGACATAGTGTCCTTCTGCCAGAACAAAACCTCTTTAATCAGTTATCAGCAACAGGAAAAATCAAATCATGCTTAACCCTGTACCCGACTGAGGCCTATGCCCAGGAAGCCGGCATGTCCTTCAGGGAATATAGTGAGTTCGTTTATCAAAGTATGCTGCTGCATGAACCAGATCCAGCAGCATGCTGGCAGAAAATGCATGAATCACAACAACAGATTGTCGATTACTTAGGAACTCGGAAACATATTCGTATTGTTGCACCAGGAACAGATTTAGAATATGAATGTGGGGGACGTCGTTGGATAAATTATGCTGGCAAAAGCAATTTTCCTGATGGAGAAGTTTCAACCAGTCCAATCGAGAACTCTGTAAAAGGTTATGTGCAATTTTCGTATCCTTCCATACATAATGGAACAGTGGTTGACGGCGTAGCGCTTACATTTGAGGCCGGGAAAGTCATTAAGGCCAGTGCAAGCCAAAATCAAGCTTTTCTCGAAGGGATGCTTGAGATGGATGAAGGTGCCCGGCGGGTTGGTGAAGTCGCGTTCGGCACGAATTATGGAATTCAGCGCGCAACCGGTCATGCCTTATTTGATGAAAAGATGGCTGGCACCATGCACTTGGCATTAGGATGGGCCTATCGCGAGACAGGGGGAACCAATGAGTCGACGTTGCATTGGGATCTCGTGTGCGACTTAAAGCAAGGTGAGGTTTATGCTGATGGTGAACTGTGTTATAAGCATGGCCAGTTTCTGATCTAAGATACAGGGTATACAAGGCGTACTTGAGCAATTTCACGGTATTCAATGGTCGCATCACCTGATGCGCCTCTAGCGTCCACATAGCGAATGGGTTGGCAGGCCCACTGGACAGGTGGACCTTGCCAACCACACGGCCTATTTTCCCTGCAGCCACCATAGACAAGTGAACCTTGTGTTCTTTATTATGATGAGGTGAAGATGAGTTCATATGCTGTATTTAGCGATCAAGAACGACCTTCTATTGATGTTTTACTTATTAATATGCCGTTTGGTCCAATCGATAAACCTTCAATTGGCTTGGGGTTACTTCAATCCGGGCTCAAAAAGATAGGCGTGTCTTCGACTATTTTAAATTTCACCTTATTCTTTGGGCAAAAAATTGGCAAAGAAATCTATGAAGAAATATCATTTGATCAATATTCCGTAACAGAACAGATTGGAGAATGGATATTTAGCTGTGGATTATCTCCAAGTCAAAATCCAATGGAGTATTTCGAGTCAATCATTCTTCCGCTTCTTCCTCACTCTGAAGAAGGATATGAACACGAGGATCGTGTACTACAACTTCAAGATGTTAGTGCGAAATATCTTCGGGTTCATGAACAAGTTATCTCTTTTCTTGACGAATGTCTTGATATTATCCTGAAATACCAACCAAAAATTGTGGGGTTTACAAGTACATTCCAACAGCAAAATGCATCATTAGCTTTAGCAAAGCGTATTAAGCAGAAACTACCACAGATTACTATCGCTTTCGGTGGTGGAAATACCGAAGGTCTTATGGGTATTGAGATGATTCGCCAATTCCCCTTTATTGATGTTATTTGTTCAGGTGAGGGTGATATTGCTTTTTCTGAAGTAGTGACAAGAATAATGCAAGGGCGCTCAATTAATGATATCCGTGGCATATATACTCGTTATAACATCGTCTTCGTTGATTTGAATGGAGCCGTACCAAATACGCAATCTGTTCAAGAAATGGATACACTTCCATATCCAGATTATCAAGATTACTTCTCACAAAAAGCAGAGCTTGGACAAGATTTTAAGAGCTATGTTTTATTTGAGACATCTCGTGGATGTTGGTGGGGTGCTAAAAGTCATTGTGTGTTTTGTGGGTTGAATAAATCTACAATGGGGTTCCGTAGCAAATCGTCAGATCGTGCTTTTACGGAGCTTATCGATTTAACTGTTCGGTATCCTGATAATGAAGTTGCTGCGGTTGATAATATTCTCGACATGAAATATTTCACAACATTCCTTCCTGCTCTTGTGAAATCAGATTTGAATGTTAGTCTCTTTTATGAAGTAAAGGCGAATTTGAAAAAAGATCATATAAAATTGCTTAGGCAGGCAAATATCATGAAAATTCAACCAGGAATTGAGAGCTTTAGTACTAAAATACTAAATATTATGCATAAAGGTATCAAGGGTATTCAGAATATCCAATTGTTGAAATGGTGTAGAGAGTTCGGTATCTATGTTGCATGGAATGTAATCTTTGGATTCCCTGGAGAACCATCTGAAGAATATACTAGAATGGCTGAGATTGCCTCACTAATTACCCATTTTACACCACCAATGGGTTGTGGTCCTGTACGATTAGATCGATTTAGTCCCATGTTTACAAATCGGGCGAATATAACAAATGTTCGTCCGTATCCGTGTTATGGCTATATATACCCTGATTTATCTCCCGAAAGCCGTGCAAATCTAGCATATTACTTTCAGTTTGATTATACAGAACCTAAGGATGTTGCTTCATATACGGCAAGTTTAAGGCAAGCTGTGACTAGGTGGACGAACAATCATCATCAGAGTGCCCTTCACCTTATGCGTGACAAGGAAGACACTTGGATATTCGATTTTCGGCCAATCGCATCAAACAACGCTTTTCGATTGACCGGAATTGAGGAGCTCATCTATATTACATGTGACAGTATCCAGAGTTTAGACTCATTGGTGAAAATGGTAAGATCTTCCTTTGATACTGCTTCGATTGAGCTAGTCCATACAATCCTACAGGGCTTTTTGGATATGAGATTGATGGTAGAAGAAGATGGCTTATACTTAAGCTTGGCTGTTTGGCTACATGATGATGCACCTCAATTGTTTCAGTATCGACAAACACGAGATGTACTATCCCTGCTGAATGAAATACCTGATTTTCTTCAAATGTGTAGGATTGAACATCACATGCAAAGCATCTAATCAAAACGAGCTTCTTAGGCTTTCTGCGAGCAACCCATGGTGATTTGTTTCCAACTTTGCCGCACCAAAGCCAATTCAATAGCTATGCGTGGCGGCTCCGCAGCCTGCTCAAAGCATTGCGCCAGTCGTGGCTCCATTCCTGGGCGCTGATCACCTGTCCTCAGGTCATTCTTGATACCAAACCCTTTCCGGTTGTCGGGTATACGCGTTCGAAATGCCGGAGTGATTTTGCAGGCAATGCCATCTATGGATACTGTGCCAGCCACAAATTGGCCTATTTTAGCTATAAACTGGTCATGCTGAGCACCCTCGACAGTATTCTGGTCGCCTATGATCTCGTGCCAGCCCATACCGATGAACGAGCGGCTGCAGACACAATACTGAATCTGGTGTCTAATGCCGATATCTGGAAAGATAAAGGCTTTCTGGGTAGCATGGCAACAATCGGTTCGGGACACAATAGGCAATCGTATCTGGACCGCCAAACGCCAGAATCAACCACCCAATCCCGTTGTCTTTGATCGCTTGCTGGGGTCGATCCGTTCACGGATCGAAGGAACCTTTCATGAACTGCAAAACACGGGACGGCATGTCGAACGCTTGTTGGTCAAAACCGTCGACAGATTGACGACCAAAATTACCACAAAGGTAGCCAATCTCGTCTTGAAGGCCGTGTTGCGTGCGCGATTTGGCATCGATGTACTCACCTTTACGGTAACTAAAGGAGTCTAACTCATATCGGGCATAATATATACGCTTAATAACTTTGAACGGAGGTAATCTACATGACCATGATCCAACAAGTCTTGGCACGACTCAACACTGATGAGAATTTCCGTAATAGTGTTCAACGGCAGGGTGAGGTTGCGTTGCAGGACTACAATCTCTCAGCTAATGAACTAGCAGTCCTAAGTAGTCTTGACCTAGCACGGTGGACTACCGCTACAGCACATGGCCCAGAGGGACCAAATGATGGAGGTGGCGGGGTCCGGGGCACCGGCATTATCTGCTAATTTCAGCCGAAAGATGCTAAACCATCAAAGGTCGCGATCATGATGATCGTGGCCTTTGTGGTCGTTGTGGATCTCACGATAAGGCGTGACTCCGCTCCAGCTATTTAGCCCGGTAACGTAGAAGCCTGCTCAGACGGCCCTAGTGCTCCGAGCAGGCTTCTATCGCGTGGTCTTAGGTGGATTAATCCTTCGGGGTCTGATTAATGTTGATGGGCATATTCACAATTGTTGATGCGAACAATAGGTCGCTGTTGCCGTAGAGATCATATAGACATCCCCCAGCCCAAAGATTCCAGAAACCCATTCTTGATGGAATGCCAGGTTTCTCGGCAGTAATAGACATAAAGACTCTGTTTGTAATGGGACTTAGGGCGGTTCTACCACCAACAGCGTCAGCATCGGGGTCGGCTGGCATTTATGCATCATGTCCGTCGGGTGTTTATGTCAATATCTCAGGGTCTGGAACAGTGTCTATTCACTTCTATGGACCGAATTCAACAATCTACAGCACTACTTGGAATCTTGGACCTGGTTCTTCGGCTCGGGTGGAATCACTCCGTGCTGCAAGTTATGGCTATGTCTATGTCAGCGGTAATGCCTCTATCTTTCGTGCTGGTTGTCGCTAAATGTATGGTGTTAGCTATGCTTCTGGAGAATATTTGTCGGGATCATAGCTGATGAATGAGCCTAATAGTTGGAGGAAATCACAATGAAATTGATGCGTTTGGCTATTGGACTATTTCTAACCATGACGTTGATGAGCATTATTGGAATACAAAATGTGAGCGCTGGAAGCAATGGCCAACAAATTGCGATTAGCTCGGTCGATTGTTGTGTGCTTGCAACTTCGTTGAAGATTCGGGGGCCTAATCATAACGGAACAACAACGACATTTGGTCGTGTGGATTTTGGTAATCCTGGTATCAGTGGCTACTGACTTACGAATAATTGGTGGAAGGGCTGGGTAATTACTAGTATTACTGTCAATAATCAGCGAACGCTCCAATCAAGTGTGGTTGAATGCGTTGTTGAGGTTCCAAAAAGCCAAAGTGGCGATTGGACTGTTATCAAGTTTGATGGTGGTTCTTGCTGGAAGTAGCACTAGTTAGTTTTAACTATCCCTTACCAAAAAGTAGCTAAAAGTAGCTAAAAAACATAAGGAGCTTAAACGAGAACAGCTCACCGTAGAGAATACGGCGAGCTGTTCTCGTTTAAGCAGCTATCACTGCTTCATTCATATCAATGATGTTCGTATGGTTATCCCACTGGGCAGCATAGGCGAGGATAGCGGCGGCGGCTGCGTGTTTACATGGAGCGCCAGCGGAAAACGCCGGTATAGCTCCCATACATGTGCATTTGTATCCGTGTTCGAGATCGCCGTCTTTGTCCATTAATGTGACGGTATAGGGTGTCAGCCGTGATCCCTGGACTTCAAACACTGTTTCGCTGATGCGCTTGGCATGGCCAGACAGTAGAAGGATCAAGGTATCAAGTTGTTGTTTTTTGCTCAGGCTTTCCGCAACGTAGCTGAACCAAAGACCAAACTGTTCCCAATAATCACTGATAGTCGTCTGTGCCTTGTTGCGCTTATATAACAGACCAATGGCTGCCATTACCATATTGGTTGAACCTTCTGGTGACTTCAGGCGCTTGGCATCCAATGATGAAGCTGCTATGAGCGTTCCATCCAGCTGTATAAATTCATCGCCACGAATCATAAAGAGGGCTGCGGCTTTGGCGATCGCATGCGCTTCTGCCTCCGCTACGGCCACCACTAGTGTGCTCGCATCAGCGAGGATCTGCCATTTCAACAGTGTATGATCAGCCATGGTGTACAATTCTCCTGTTCTATTATCATGAGGATGGGCGAGGCTGTTCCATAATGCAACAGCTTCGGTGTACTTTTGATTGCTGCTCAGCCCTTATGCTCCGGCTATGGGATTTGCGGATTTTTCCGCATGTTTGAGGATCGCGACCGTGATGTCTTCACAGACCTCAAGACCGTCTACTAGGAATCCTTCCCGCAGTCGCATCTGGACAAAGGCTAATGCAAGGCGATTATCCAGTGTCCGCTTGATCAATGGTTTCCCATCGATATGTATTCCATCAAGCGCTGCTATTGCGAGTTCTTCATCACTAACGACAAGTTTGAGGGTTCGCCGCAGCTGTACCCCTCCCCACGTATTGGAAGCGCCAGTGCCTACGTTGGCTAGTGCCTCTATTGTTAGTCGTTGGATATCCACGCTATCAGCCGCCTCAAGCCGCTTGAGTTCTGCTTTCTGTTTCGCAATGGTTGCTTCAAAAACCGTCTTTGCATCCCGAATTTCTTGTTCCATCTCCGCGATGCGGGCACGACGTGCATGAACACCATCCAACAGGTCATTCCATGACATGGTCATTGTGTGCTCCAGTGCGGAATGCCCACCGCTCGTATCGACGAAACAGAAGGCATTCCGAAGATGTTATTTGGTGATCTGGTATTTTTTGAGAATACGGCCCAGCCGAGTCGGCAATTCATTGAGATTGGCAACACCAATAGTCCATTCTGGACTGAAGATCCGTTGGACAGAACTGATAGCGCCTTGATCTCCGATAAAAAGGCCAATGACCAGCGTGTGTTGTCGCCGCACACGGACAACAGTGTCGCGAACTGTTTCCCATGGTTCATCGACAGGCTGGCCGTCATGAATGTAAATAATGAGTTTACGCGCCTCTGTTCGTTCACGGAGTTTCTGCTGAGCAATGGCAAGTGATTGGCTTACTGCTTCCGCACCACCATCGCCATACATCCCTGCGATAAGCGCTCGTGGCCCTTCCGCATTGGGTGGGGTTACCCAATCACGAATCCACATGACTGGTGATGGTGGACTATAGACATGGTAACGATCCAAGTGGGGTGATTGAATGCGATCCCGTGCATAACCAATACAGAGTGGGATAGCCAGATTGGCGCACGCTCGATCAAACAGGAGGGTAGCCCTCCGCATGTGGGGGAGTCGGCCATGATTAAAGGAGCTCATATCGCTCGGGCGGCCATCGGGAGTAATGCCCTCCAATCCGCCCCCCATTGAGGTTGTTCCGTCCAAGAGAAGCACAATTGCCATGCCTCCTGGATCATCGGCTTCATCTTCCTCACGCACAACCGGAGTTTTCCCCTTTGATCGGACACAGGTCCGGCTATCAAACCGCCCACGCCGATTGTTCGCAATAGGGTCTCTATCGGGAGTCTGTACTTTGAGTTCCTTGGTAAGCCGGCGTACATCCCCCATGATGGATTCTTGAAGTTCATGGTAGGGCTGTGGCCATAAGGTGCCACCACTTGGATCGATGTCTAATGCTCCAGAGGAGAGGAGGATATCTTCGATGTCGGGATCATCGACAAGCGTGGGTGCTGCCTCGCTGTCGATATGTCCATCAAGGACGATTATCGGATCATCACTATCACGGAGACCCATTGGACTACCGTCGGGTGCATTGCCTTGAAGCACGAGGGCTATCGTATTATTTTCAGGCGCAATATCAAGGTGTCGCAGGATCGCAAGCGCTATTTCTGAGACACGCTGGCTTGTAGGCGCAACCCAAGCTGCTTCGACGAGTGGCTTAATTGTTTCATGCCAGAAATCGTGATCATCGGGTAGAATTGTCAGTTTTGACGGGCTTGCAGCCGGGCGTTCGTGATCCCAACGATGTGAGAGACAGCTATTCAACAAGGCGCTGTTTCGATCACCTTTCGCCGGTTGAATACCCATCCAACATCGTAAGCCAAGCTCGGCAAAGTCGCGGGCAGCAGGGCGATAGTATGCGGCTGTAAGCCGCTCCATTCGTTCGTCCTCAAGCGCATTCCAGAGCCACTTATGGGTTGACCCATATATCGTCGGGTTGTCGGTAAAGAGCACATGGCCGCCTTCGTGGAACGCTAGCGCTCTCGCAGTCACTACTTGGAGGGTGCTGGCTCTCGTGATTGATCGTCCTCCCCACTGACATGGCACACGACGAGCGTCAGGAGCCATGTCATCAGGAAAGTTTGGTTTGACCGCAATTGTATGCGTAGCCCAGTTTACCCATGAGCCAGCATCTGGCCCAGGATCGGGATTATATTTGACGGTGAAGGGGCGTGTACCGATAAGGACACGCACCCATTCTTCAAGACGTTGTTTCGCGCGCTCTTTATCCCACCATTTAAGCCAAGTCCGTGGTGTTGTCATACTGTATCCTCATTGAGACACAGGATGTTCGTACCGCACGGCATGAACATCCTACGTCAGGTTGTATGCCATGCGGCAGAGGGCTAGAGAATTTCTGGAGCGTGGCGGGTCACAATGTTGACCAGGGCTGTAAAGACGGTCTGATCACGACGACTGCCCTTGAGTGGACAGACCATATCGATCCAGACATCTTTTGCTGCGGTGATAAACGCATCCTTGATCTGTACCCGTCCTGATCGGGTTTTTGTGGCTGTGGCTGCCCAGCGCTTCACATCAATGCCCCAGTTAATGAGGATTGCGAGGTTGGTCGCCATCACTAAGGATTCCTCCTTGGCCTGATAGGCTTGAACCTCTTGGTCAGCGCGAATGAGCGCTGAAATGAGGGCATGGGTGGCAGGGATATCGAGGTGCTTGGCCAAGATCTGGGCCAACTCCTGCGGGGTATAGGGATCGAGTTGATAGAATCCTGCAGTCCACCGTCGGCGGAAGGCGGGATCACTCAGATCCATGCCTTGATAGGAATCGCCTAGATTCGCGGTCGCAATAATCTTAACCAGATCTATGGGGAATACGAAGGTTTCCATCGTATCGAAGACACGGACGATGTGATATGGTCCTGCTGTCTCGGGAATGGGAAGACCCATCGCACTTAATTCATCAGCTGTATAGGTGTTTAGCAGATCCATCACACCATCAGCCACGGATTTATGACCGCGGGCAAGCTCATCAAGGATGAGTGCGACCTTTTCTCCTTTGCTGGCGCGACGTGCCCAGCTCACGACCGGGCCATCACGCCATTCCCAGCGACGATCTTCATTCTGGACGGACGTACCATACACATGTTCATCCTTGACACCGGGCTTGAATACAACGATTTCCAAGCCCCAACCATTCGCGATCGCGACTTGTTTTGACCACATGGTTTTTCCTGTAGCGGTTTCGCCATAGAGAAAAAGCCCACCTGGTCGGCAAAATGCACGATTAATGCGTTCGTAGCTACTTGTTCCTACCACCGGGAGTATTTTTTTCTTTCGCTCTGCTGCAGCGTGTTCTGCTGCTTTTGCGTCAGCTGCTGCCATCTCCTTGCGCGTTACTTCAGCACGTTCAGTATCTGCTTTCTTGGTCGATTCCTCCGCCGATGACGGTTCAGGCTTTGGTTTGCGTACTCGTGCGGGTTTGGGAGATTTTGGCGCTGCTGGAGCAGTCGTTGGCGGTGTTTTTGTGTCTGGGTCGCATGCAGGTGCTGTGTCGACATCAAGGTCGATATCGAGGTCACCATCGAGGTCGCCGTCAGGCAAGCGTGTTTCCGTTAGGGATGTGGATGGGGCTTTCGCTCCAGCCATATCACGCTCGTCTCCCGCATACGGATTCATTAATTCATTCGACAGAAGCCGCGTGGTTCCTTCATGTCCATGAAGAACTGACGACTCTTGAACAAAGACACCTCGAATCGTGCTGATGTCTGGTAATGGATAACACATGGCAAAGTACAGTTCATCAGCAACGTTTTCAATCGCCTTCCGAATCCACGCATTTGCCGCTGTGTTCTCGCACGCTGTACGGATCGTTCTGCTATCCCAGCCCATGGATGTATCAGTGCGGGGGTAGCAGGCATCCATCTGGCGTAGGAGGGTATACCAAGCGCTTACGAGGGCATTATCTCCATGCGATTCTGCTGTAGAACGAACCACCTCCATCACGAGGCCGACCATCGCTGCCTGATAGGCTGGGCCATTGATGAAGCCACCGAGCAGGAGATCGGTTCCCCGTCGGTCCCAAGACATTTGATACATGCCGCTGGCACCTAATGACGCGATAGTTACCTTCCCTGTTCGAGTATCGTCATCAAAGGTGCAGCCACGCACGGCTCCCGATAGAACGGCCAGAATGGCTTGAACAAAGCCCATTCCTAGGGCGCTATCAGTTTTGCTGCGTTGGGTATTGTATACGCTAAGGTTGTCCGGTTGAATACGGTGGCCACGCAGGTAGATATCACCCGAAAGGCCACATACTTTTTTGTTCATCAGACAGGTGATCGTATCTTTACGGATGATACTTGGATGAGTGGTCATGTCAGGAAACTCCTTGGTTATAAAAAAGCGCTGACATGACCACCTGCGTATCGCAGGTGGCATTGCCAGACGATACGCGGGAACAGACGTAGGACTATGAATTAGCTATTTGCCCTATTTGAGGAGAGCCGATCTCGGGAACCAGCACAGCTGGCCTCTGCGGTGTTTCGTTGAAATGGATCAGTAATGGTACTGATGGCATTGATAATGTGCCAGGCTGCTAAATGCCAACACCATCCTGTGGGATTAGCATGCGATGGCCGCGCAGCACAAGGACATGCAGCACCATCACAGCTGTAGGTCTGAACCTGACGACGCTTCGTACCTGATGCACTTTGGATCGTCAAGATGCCGTCGGTAAATGTCCAAGGTAAACTCATGGTTCCAAGGACATACTTAATGGCATTTCGCGCACACCGTGCAAAAGATGGATCATCAAAGTGAGCCACAAGGGCATGTACTTGGTACTGTACGACCTGTGGTTTGAGTCGCAATGGTCGTGGGGGCACAGGGTACTCCTTTTGGTGCCATTCTCGTAGAAGGGACGGTGTTGCACGAAACCTTGGTGGGGTGTTGTGTAACGGTCTACACATCCATAGCCCACTGTTCGCGCTCGATTGTGATTGTCTTCGTTGATCCGCGAGGTTTTCCATCAAGACGAATGATAACCGTCTTGTACAATTCCACTGCTTCTGGAGCAGAAGGTGCCTCCACAATGATCGCGAATGGGCCACTAGAGATGATCACGTCATCTGGGCCAACTGAGGTTGCCTCGTGTGGGTGATGATCCAGACAGCGTGGAGATGGCAGTAGAATCTCGCCGGTTACACCAAGGAGATCAGCGGTACCTCGCTCCATCGAGGCTTTGATGGACTTCGCGCTTTCCTGGAGCATGGCGCGGACATCGGCATTCATTATGCTGTCTTCACCGTTACGGATTGCTTTTGCCAGCTCCTCTAACAGTGACATGCCAGCGTCAAATTCCAATAGACCTTTGGTGAGATCTGCTCCGTTTAGGATTGCTGCGCTAGCCGCCTTACGGGCGACAACACCGAGTGCACGTTCGCTCATGGTGTCGCTGTAGCCAACAAAGATGACTTCACAGTCTTGGCGATTGGTCGGGCGATACGCACGGCGTTTTGCCTGAAACAAATCGTACAGACTGTAGACAGGCTCGAGCACGACAATGGACGACCATGCAATCAGGTTCAGACCGGTTTTCACGAGTCTGGGATTGCAGATGACGACCTGTGTGCCATCCTCTTCACGCTCCTTAAACCATTGGGCCCGTTCACCAGGTTTCACGGTTGTTGAGCGGAGGATAGCAATCTTGAGTGGGGTTTCGTGGTTGAGTCCTGCCAGTTCCGCTACTTTGTGCTGGAGATCAATACAAATATCGTGCTTCTCTCCCGTATGCTCGACAAAAACGAGCACCCGGCGACCAGTATTAATCCGCTCAGAACAGAATTCTGCGAGGTACTCGTGATGCGGAAGAATTATATCTGAAGGTAGGGTATCGGTCTGATACACCTCATTCACAATCTTTGATGCGATGGTGACATCGCGCCATGGTTGATAGGGATAGCGAAGCGTTCCCCTAAGATACGATGCGAGCGCATCATATCCACCGGCGGCAATCATACGTCTGCCCACATCTTCAAGATCGTCATACTGAACACGAACATGCGGTGGCATGCTCAACAAGACCATATCTTCCGTATAGCCGGGCATGTTGAACCCCATCTGATCGATAAGGGCCATAACCGATGTATTTTGGACAACGGTTGCGAGCTGCGCAGTAATCCCCGGGCGCTCACGCACGACTGTTTCACAGCGTGATTTACCACTATAGTGGCCAGCCTCATCGCGGCGTTCAATCTCACGGTCAATGACTGCAGTGATTCCTGCTTCTCGGACAAACTGCGGCTGGTTGTTCCAACCCCAGCGGTCCATAACGATCTTGTTATCCATTCGGAGTAAGAGTGCATACAAGGTACTGGCATACCCACCATATAACGTCCCGGTGAGGCCGATGGTATAGCGACTGGCTTTTTTCATCGCGCCAAAGGCACGCCCAAGTGCTGTGGTGAGACCCTTGCACTCGTGAATTTCGTCCGCTAGGTACACATCAACCATGCCGGCGTAGCGTTTACCAATGAGCAGTCCCAGCGCATAGCGGGCATTGCTGGTTGGTCGTTCGCCAGGCAGAGCACGATGTCCATTCTCGTCATAGTAAAACTCCTGCCATTCTGGTGTTTGCCAGATTGGATGGGTGCGATCATGGACATTGTCTTGAATTCGACTGGCCTGACCAAGCCGTTCATTACAGTACACACAGCTAATCGTGCGAAGGCCTTTCCGTCGCAGCATTGCTGGTGAGATCCCAGCACCTTTTAGATTCAATGCACGTCGGCCGCAGCGGGGGCAGCATACCCCATGGCGTGGCAGGACAAATGTTTGCCGCAGGAGGCGATCCCGCTCTCGCTTCCATAGCGGGAGCCGGAGTATCTTCGTTTCTCCATCAGCATTTACGTAGCTATGTTCCCACTGTATTGGTTCATCCGTGGTGGAGCGCTCTGCATCAGCACCGACGGTTGCCTCAACCTGCTTGGCTTTTTGACGTTGCCGCTTATAGGCAGCCTCGTTGGCCTCGATCTCGGCATCAACATTGGCATAGAACCGATCCCGCTTGGCGCGGAGCATGTCGAGCCGTGTTGCTATAGTGCTTGTTCTGGTGCTTGTTCCGCGCTCCAGTTCGCGTATCTCAGCTCCAAGCGTTGCGCCTGAGTCGAGCTTAAGTTTGGAGTTGGCGATCATGCCAACGAGTGGTTTTGTGGGGGTATGTACCGCATCGCGGAAGAATTGCCCCACATCTGAGGGGGACTCCAGGATGCGAATATCCCATGTGTTGCCAAGATACTGATTCCATTCGTCGTACCAGGGTGGCAGTGCTGCCCCTTTTTTGCCGGCGTAGAAATCAGCGACTTGTTTGGCATCCCCGATAAGGTGGCCAGGTCCGGTAACAATCGTAACAAATGCACGTGAGCGGGTCATGGTGACATAATCCTTTCAAAAAAAAGAACGCCGAATCACCATGACACGCCCCAGTGGGCGTGCGATGGGATCGCAGTGTCCACTGAAGAGCAGAGATACTCATTGGAGGAGTCCCGCCTCATCGAGATGATGGAGGACATGGGCGACTCCTAAACCAATGCTGGTGTTATGACTGACGATCCCGTTGGAAACGAAGGCATGCGTTCCTGGGACTGTCAGGTCATAGCAAGGCTGGAGGCCAGTGTCTTCAATGGTGACGATTTTGTCCCAAAAGAAGGCTGGTGTTGTGCGTGACTGGAGTTCAGGATAGTGCTCAGCCATCTGGCGAAGATTTGCATATCCGGGTGCCTGTAACGTGCGGAGATACATCCGAAACTCACGGGGTACTTTATCGAACTGAATTACTGGGAGGTGAGGAATCACGTCGATGTGTGTATTCGAGGTGACCGGCAGGAGGTGGATACGCTCTTGTTTTCGCTTCAAGCGAAAGCCGATGTGTTCGTAAAACGATTGAGCCTCACGCCCATGTAGAGAAATCGTCCATACGCATGCCTTGGGATTTGGTTTAAACCGCCGGATGGCGATGATACCAAACTGGAGGAGCAGGAGGTGAACCTGGTGCGCCAGGCGTTTTGATGCTGAACCGTATTCAATCGTTCCATCATTCAGTGCTGACCCATCGGTATCAAACAAGCCCTGCAAGAACGCACGAACGATCGATTGCGGTGCCTGAAGAATACAGGGCGGAATTTCCTTCTGCACTGATAGGACATTCATAAAACCCAAGTGATTGAGCCACTCTTTGAAGAGTCGACTATGGATACGATAGCCGTAGGGCTTGTTGCTATCCTGAACGATTGTCAACCCTATAGGGGTTAACACGGACTGGATCTGATCAAGAATTGGTGCGTCGGCTGCCGTGAAGCCGACACTATTAATATGCCGCATACATCCGTCTCCCACGATCAACCCAAACAGATAGGCCAGTTCCTCGGTCAGGGATGATGGGATGGTAACGGGTTTTGGCTGTCTTCCCGAGATCTTAATCGGGGTGAATGGCGGTAACACTGTTGTTGTGCCCCAAACCTGATCATGGCGCTGAATAGCGACGTAATCACCGATGGCGACATGCGCAAGCCGTTTCCACTGACGCTCCCCATCTTGGTTAAGCACCAGGACAGGATGAACGGTGGTTCCGGTCAGTTCATATCCGCAACGTGACATAATACGTCGTGTTGGTTTCGTACCACTGTTATAAAAGTGGCTTGTGTGGCGTGGCCCATCTGGTGTCTGAACCACAATCTCCAACGGTGCAAAGGAGTCTTCGGCCGTGCCCGTCGGCATAAGGGATTCAATTGGGACAAGACCATGCTCCGTTGGAATGGAGGTCCCCTCACAAATGCACTTCCCTCCGCCCATCTCGACGGCCAGAAAGCCGGCATCAGGGGTTTCCCCCCACGCATCATCGTAGGTCGTCAAAAATCGCACCATCGCTGCTGCGAGGTGTTTTTGCATTGGGATAAGTCCAGGTTCATAGCCAGGAAGTGCCCGTCCGTCAGCTCGTTGTAGGTTGTTCAACCAACCAGCTGTCAGTGGATCCATATCCAAACGATATTTTGGTGGGGCAGCACAAGTGACCGCATCCAAAAGGCTTTGCGCTGTTCCTTTATTGGCCATCAGCTCTGCCATACCATGATCGCCGCTATAACAGCGGATGGTTCCATCGCTTTCATCAAGCGTAAAGACCACGGGGACACGTCGGGTGACGTTGATTGTGTCGGTGATCATGGCGTTGGTTGTTTCCCGCGTCTCCGTGTATTTTTCGGTTTTTTCTTCGGTTGATCCTTTGATCAGTTGTAATCGGCCACCGATTTCAAGAACCTCGCCATTGATTTCCCCGTCGGCAATCCGAATCATAGACTGGGACGGATTGAGCGGTGATGCGGGGCGCAGTCGAGCATGAGTCAGGGTTTTGTGGGCGAATGTATGGCTCTTTGAGCGCCACGCCCCTCCACCCTTGATCACGTCTTGCATTGCCATCGTTGGCGTACCGAGCGACCCATCCTTCCAGATGATCTTTTTCTTCGTTCCAATGGGCTTGGGGAGTAAATACAGCGGTTCCGGCTGCTGCTCTAGAATAGGGAGTTCGCCGGCCAGCAGTTCCTTTATCCGGGCTGCTTCAGTGCGAAGCTCGATGCCAATGCGCGGGCTATCGCGCACGACCCCAAAGACAACGGCCTCTCGCCAGCGTCGGTACGTATCTGGAAGTTGATAGATGCGGAGGTTGTCATAACATCGTGCGAGGTGATTAATGCCCTCTTGCCGGGCGAAGATGTCTTGGGGAGTGACCAAGATCGTAACACCACCAGGCTGTACCCACATACCTTCTTCGATAACACGGCGAAAGCCTTTGATCTCGAGTCGACTACCACCTTCGTTCTTGGTGTCTTCACTGAAGGGTGGATTGAGGTAGGCCAGTTGGCTAAAGTGGCGCGTAGCCTGGAGCGCTTTCAAGGTATCGCAGCACGTCACGTGGGTGGCGTGTTTGGCACACTCTTTGGCACGCTCATCGTGGATATCATTGAGATAGAGTCGTCCAGTCGGGATAGCACATTGGCCTGCAATGATGCTGGCCGCGATAGCACGACCAGCATAGGCATCCAGCATGCGGGCCGACCCATGGGGGTCGGAGATAAACGATGCCATCATTGCGGCGACGACTTCATGGACTTCTTGGAAGCCGAAGTCAGTCCAGTTTGCGATACGAGCCATTGTGAGGTACTCCTTATGCACGTGCGCGGAGTGTCCAGGTGGCCCACAGGTGCGGGCGGTCACACTGGACACCCCCGCACGGGATTGATTTAATCGAGCGACTCATCATCGTCATGCGCAGTGTCTCCTCCTTCAGAGACAACAACGGGCATGAGGATGGTTTCATCTGGGTCATTGAGTCCAAACACTTCAATGGTTCCATCCGCATCAGGAACACCAACGCAGAATGAAACGATTTTCCCCCAACGGGTGCGCTCGCCAGCAAGAACCCAATACCCGGCGCAGCCAGATGCTGGAATCTTGATGATGAGCCCAGCTTTGATACCCTCATCCCATAGTCGAGCTGCCCATTCATGGCGAACTGGCAGGGGAGATGCAATATCCAACTGGTTGAAGAAGTGATCAAGATCAGGGATTCCATCTTCTCCCGTGATATGGAGAAATGGCTGACCTACCTTTGGACGGTGGACCGTGCTATGTTCGACGACAAGATGTCCGAGGCCGCTGGTTTCGAGCGGCGCATCATTCCAATGCTGGCGATATTGCCCTTTTCCTTCAACACGGCGGGCTGCCGTGTAGAGTGGCATGTCACCAATGCGATAGCCGAGGGCAACCAAGGGATTCCATTCGCGCGTCGGGAGTTTGACCAGCGCTCGCTTGGAATCCATAAAGGTGGCCCATAATGCCGTCAGTTTCTTATGTCCCCCGACCGCGCTGAAATAGACAACTTCAGGAAATTGTCCTGAGGGGGTAAGCGTTGCTGGAAGAGCTGCCCAACATACCATGTCTACGCTGGCCTTGCTCGGCAACTCGGTGATCATGGGTTTTCCATCGCGCATATGATTGCGCAGCGGATGGTTGGGGAGTGTTCTGATAAGTGACTCACCATCGTCATGGATATGCCACGAGTCACCACCGAGTGCGGTTAAACAGACAGCAAGGTGGATTGGCAGATGGTTAAGATCAGGCACATCAGTGCTCGATCCATAGTCATAGAGACATCGTTTTTTCCACCAGGCGGTGAGTGTTTCTGCAGAAAGCATTTGGGTGATGCTTCCATCTGGGTTTACATTCCCAACACTGGACAGCAGCGCCGTATGAATATCTCGCAGGAAGTTACTAAGAAAGCGAACGTAGGTATATGGTCGCTGCCATGTTGCAGGGAGCCGTTCCACCTTGGCTCCATACCCATAGTAATAGGGTAGTAAGCGAAATCCTAATGCAGGCAAGATGCTGTCTGCCGTCGGATCAGCAAGAACCACTTTCATAGGATCGCTGGTTTCGCTGACGTTCTCAGCAGCCTTGTGTGCACGTGCGTGAAGTGTGTGAATCGCCTCTCCGTCAGAGAGGCGAGAAAAAATGCTGTTCATAAAAACCTCCACAGCCGTCCAGAGGAACGACTGCATGCTGCGATCGTTCCCTTGGAGTAGCGTGAAAGGTTCAATCAGATAAAGAGCGCCAGCGTCTCCGTAAGTCGTTGGAGAAGCTGGCCCGGATCATCCGTGTGAACGAAGGTCGTGCTAGCGAAACTATGGTGTTCACTTACCCGCCAGTGACGTGGAGCATTGAAACATACTTCAACTGAGATTCCTTGCGGGTTGAGGACATCGTTGTTACCTCCTCCTGTTGGAAGGGTAAACCTGGCCATCCACGCACTATCACGTTCATAGCGAACGCTGTACTGTGTGGTAAAGGTTGTGCCAAATGCCTGCTCAAAAAGAGCTTGGGCGTGCGCTCCTGTGAAAATGCTGCGGGTACAGTCTTCGCGTGTGGCCCATTGAAGGGGCCAATAGTGGATATTTGGGGCTGAATCGTCGCCAATCCAATGTTCATATGTTGGATCATGCGGGTCATAGAGGTACATATGCTATCTCCTTCGCCATCCTTTCGGACAGCTGCATAAAAAGCGTCCAAACGAGGAAGGTAAAGGATGTATTTCAGGCTACATACGCATCATCAGTTGGTGTTGATGGCTCGATTGTCGGCTGGAGGATGGGCTTGCTCAACAAATCATACACAAGCCGATTTAATCGTGTCTCTGCTTCGAGATAGGTTGGTGCATAGCCAACCAATTCTCCATTGAGATAGTAGGCAAAGTCGCCCGTTTTTCGATCATAGACGATCTGTTTTTGATACATGACAGGAGCTCCTTCAGCGAGAAGGGCCTGCATTCGTGCCCCATCAAGGGCGCACGATGTGCATCCCTTGATGAGCGTATTGCGATCTATTGTTCAGGTATGGATAGCGGATACTATCCTGCCTGCTGTATTGGGCTTCGTTCGGAATGGTTTTTTACGGTCTGGCCCGATTAACACGTCGTTTAAGCACTGCTTTGGCCGCCATTTGCAAAGGAATGCCACGTGGATCATTCTGTGGCTGCCATACATCAGTAATATGCCGAAGTGCTTCATCGCTCAGTTTGCCTAATTTTTTTCCTTTTGCGGTATTGCCAATATGACAAACAACATCCTCAGGATCAATCGTTGCGCCTGTTTCTTCAGCATGAACCGCAGGCGAATCGGTTGCCTGACGTTGAGTAAATTGCTTGTGTTGTTCGTCAAACCGTACGTGTTCAATCCGATGTTGATGTGCGCTCAAGAAGTCGCGAATCTCTAAGCAGATCCCAGTGAAATCATCATTCGGGAATCGCATCGACACGCTGACCGTCGGCTTTCCGTTCGGAGCAATTCCACCGGTGGTGGTTTTCTTACCAGGGCCGATAGCGATGCTTAACCGCCAAGGAAAGCGACGAAATTTGGTATCTATACCGAGATCAAACTCGACCTTAAAAAGCCGACTTTCAATACCATCGTCGCGGACTGAGCCACCAAAAACCTCAAGTTTCCAGTCGGGCTGTTGTGCCGTTCCAGTGAGGACATGATGGACGAGGAGCTTGACTTTCGTAACGGGAAGGTAGGCATTGGCCCGATCAACGTGAACACGACGTTCGCGATCATAGCTCACGACTTCCCATTCAAGCCGTTCAATGCCGAGTGCATCATACACATTGCAGAAATTTTTGTTGGTGGTGTATTCAACCACAGCGTATTTAAGTTTATGATCAGCCATAGACGCTCCACAGCATGCCCCATCGCAGACGGGGTATGCTACAATAAACATACACCGACGTACGATTGGAATAGCGGGAGGTCTGTATGAGTTTTACCCTCTGGCTCTGTACCCATCCGCTCACGTGGGCACCACAATGGGTGCAGGCGTGGCGTCAGCGCCATATTGCTCGGGTCGGAGAAGCGCGGATTATGCCGCGGCTCCTCGCTGCGCAAGCACAAGGCATTGGTATCAACGATGGCTGGGTTGAGCCGGGGACTCCTTGCCAGGAGATCCTGATGTGGTTTGATGCGCAAATCGCAGCAACGCCACGAATCCCGCTTGATGTGTTTCGTATGGTGGTTGCGCGATGTACCGCTGAAGAACAGGGCCATCAACTCTCCAGCGATGCGGTTATTGTTAATTGGCAGGGAACCCGTGCTACATGGTGGTCTGAAGGCCGTGACTATGTCGGTACCGCACTTGGAGACCACCATGACGGTCTCTATGTGGTGGCCAGCGGTGCCGGCCATACCTGGCATCATTCTCCTAATACGTGAGGGGCATTCCGCGCAGACCAATTACGGCCTTCTTCGGTGCCGATCCAGCGTGTAAATGCGCTGAGCCAGGCATTTTGTGCATATGCCAGTTGTGTTTCGCTGGGCTTCTTGCCTTTGGCATACATCTCATCAACGATAAACATCGCTGCCTGTTCGGCTGGACTCATAACTTCGCGCCAGATAATCCGAACGACCCAGCCCTCCACTTGGATGATATCTGGACCTAACTGGAACTGCATTCCTCCCGAGTCTTGTCCACCTTGTTTGATGGATAGACGGCCAGCGAGAAAGCCAATGATGAGCAAGATCGTCCCACTGATAAGAGCGGTTTCCATAGCAGTACCTCCATACACCACCCTCGCCAACTGCCGAGGGTGCTTCATTTAAGAAACAATCCGACAGATCGCGTGTGTCGCAAATGGCCGTGCTTTTAGGGAATAAAAAAGCGACCTATAGACAATGGTATAGGTCGCTCAAATGGTGCCCATCGGGCTATTGGGTATGATGGCTGGTCTGTGGATCACAGAGCGCCAATGTGCAACTGACGGATTCCCCGACCGTGCCAGCGGTATTTTTGATTGCTTTGCTACCCGCAGGAAGAATGACGGCAACCATAAGAATGGCGACCACAAAGAACGCGAGCAGTCCGATCATGTATTTTTTGAAATCAGTACTCATGAGATGCTCCCGAAAAGGACACCCCGCTTCCAACCGCCGGGGTGCAAAGAATTGCACCCGCGAACAGCGGGAATACGAGGGAGCGTTTTGGAAGCCCCTCAAACGTTTAGGATTAATCAGCCCTCCGGGCTATGCAGGAATCGATGACTCCATGCATGGTTTGGGGTCATGTTCTTTGATCAGGACAGTGTTATGTGCTGTGAACGATGCTCCTTAAAAATCTGAGCCAGATTTGAGTTTAAACCGATCACCAGCCCTTTTTCCTTCCCGAAGAGCGTGCCTGTGATGAGGATCATGCATGCCGCTCCGACGAGATTCCGTGAGGTGACGCTTGTGGGTGACATGTTTCTGCCGCCACAGCATTGATCGCAAGACGGTGAGATGCCGACGATATATCCATAGCCTGTTGGCGAGCAGACCCGCCAGGGCAATAGTGCTGATCGCCATGATCGTCTGTCCGTTCTGGGCGATAAGATCGAGAATCATGCTGGTGCCAATGGTTGTCTTGATGAAATTGAAGCCCAATTTTTTGAACTGGGGGACATTCATCAGCCCAAAAGCAACCAGGAGACTGACCAGGCCCATCTCAAGAGCGTTGCGGACAAGATCGGCTACAAGCGATACGGTCATTGGAAGAATCCTCCTGCGCCCATGAGGCGCACAACTGAGTGTGATAGCCACATGGGCAGCAGAAGTGCTACCAAACAAACTAAAATAAAAAACGCCGAAAGCGCAATGCGACACCAGCCGCTCGATTATTGATCCAGCGGTGACGGTGTGCTTGAACTCTGGCGAGTGTATGAACGCCACTATCGTGAGACAGGGCCGATGGGGGTGCGATCACGTCGTCGCTCGGTGAGCGGGCAGATCAAAGCACCGTATCCATAAAAGCTCAACCCCGTTGGGATCGGGGGAACATGAAGAAACGTACCAACACGCGGGTCAACGAGGTATTATCCCAGTCCTGCGGACGCTGCGGTTGGCGCGAAGCTATGACTCCATAATCTGTACATCGCTCACGATAGTAAGGATGTCCATGATGGATGGTTGTCAAGGAGCCATAGGTTGCGGTGATAGAACGATAGCGTGGAAATGTATTTTCATTGTACAACCAACGCGGCTCAAGCGACTAGGGCGGCTAGGGCGATCACATCAGCCGAAAAGAATGGCATTGGTGATGGGCGCTAACGGGCGCTAATGGGCATTAGCAAGCGTTGAGTTGGTGATGGAGTCTTCATTTCATCTAAAGCCATATCAGGCAACAAAGGTAGTATACAATAGCGATAGGATTAATTGCAAGAGGAATATCGTATATATCCGGTTACCAAGATTGGTATAGATGAAAAAGAGGATGCGGCACATTTTAAGCTCCAGAGGAATGGTCATAATTTGCAACAAATTCCCTACGTCACGAAATTGACCCATGGCCCACGGTATTTCGAGAGAATGGGCAAGCAAAAAAGACGTTGCATCGTTTTACCCATACTTTTTTTGTTTTGTTAAGCTGGCGAATGGAACGCGGATCGGTGTTAGCTCTCACGTAGGACTTGACGCATGGGCTAGGATAGAGCCATTGTTTGATAGGCGGGAGGATGATTATGCAACGCGAACCAATTCACTGGCAGCCGATCACAATGCTGCCAACACTGGTGATGATGGCCGATGAAGCCTTGGCCGAGGCTGAGGAGCAGCTGGGGAATATGCAGGCTGCCGTGCAACGACCGGGTTTGCTTGATGCGGCCACGATTGATCGTGCGGTAGGGATCTATGAAGAACAGCGCCATTTCCTCACGATCTATGCTGAGCAAGGGCGGCGTTGGCAGCAGCTCAATCCCACCGGAGCGACGCTGCGCCAGCTTGATACGTTTTTAGCAACCACGGCGAACGCGACGACGGTCAATGCCGAATTGTTAGCCGTATTGGCGCAGCTGCAAGCCCTCCCCACGAGTCCACAGGATGAAGACTGGTACACGGTTGTCGGCGAGATTGCGCTGGCCTTAGCCGATGGTCGCACGACTGAAGCGCTGGCGTGGGCCGATGAAGCGCTGGAGATGGCCGGATGGACGGTGCGGCAGCGAGCAGAGTTGTTGGGCTTGCGCGGCTTGGCGTGGGTTGATGATGGCGAGTTTGGCGAGGCTGAGCGCGATTATCGGGCGGCGCTGGCACTGTGGGCAATGCTGCCGGAGGATGCCGATCGGGTGAAGCATATCAAAACGTGGGATTTGCTGATTCAAGCCTTGCTGCATCAGGAGCATTTCACGCAGGCCACCGAGGCGGTGACAACGCTCGTGCAGTTGGTGGACACGCATAAGGATGGCCTGTTGACCCAGCCGGATGGGCTACGACTCTGGATGACGACGGCCTATCATCGGGCCTTGGTGGCTGAGTTTGCCCTTGACTATCCGACGGCGGCGACGTGGTATGCAGAGGCGCAACAGCGGGCGCACACGATTTCCCTTGCATCTGATCATCCGCTGGCCCGCCTGATTGCGGAAGGCATTGAGCGCAGTGGGCAGGGTGGATGATGAAGCGATGGCGCTGGATACTGGTCTTGGGCTTCGTGGGAAGTCTTATGGCGTGTGGCCGTTCGCATGGCACACTCATCACCGTGTATCCATCACCAGAACAACCGCGTCCAACGCTAACGCCCTATCAACCGATACGCCAGGATACGGCGCTGATTGTTGATTTACCAATTGCTGCCGTTCATTCAACCGTTTTTATCACGATGGATAGCTCCCAAACGCTCCAGTTTACCGCGTCATTGACGGATAGGCCGCTTGAATGGCGGATAAAATTTGATCCGTTGGTGTGGGATGCAACCGCACAAGGAATCCCGATTGTATCCGATGGGGTCATGCAGGCCGATCCGCCAGCAACGATTCGATTGATCCCGCGTGCGCACGGGATCACCACGATGCGGATATTCCTGCGGTACGATCCGTGTCAGGGATGTGAGACGGTATGGCGCGAGACGCACTATGAAATCACGATTCAGTAGCGTGATGCTGCGGTGAATGGCAGGGTGGTGCAGCGCAGCGTGCGGATTTGACCGTATTATGTGCATCACCCTGAAGGGCACGAGCATCTCCTGGGTGTCCGTCAAGATTTTGCAGCCACCGAGCGTTTGGGGGGATATCGCCGCCACGGATGGATGGGTTTCGGTGTCAGCGGTTGCACTGGCGGTTCTGGGGCTGGTGCGGGTGACGGCAGCAGCTCCGGCGGATCGGTGGGCGTGATCGGGCGGACGATCCGGCCATGCTTGCGCATATGCGTCATACTCGCTGTCCAGACCTCACGCCAGCGATCATTGCACACCGCATTCCGCAGCGCCAGCATCGGATTGACACTCGCCCGCGCCCAATGCATGCCTGCGCCTTTCAGCCGCGCCTCGACGACCAGTTTGTTGGCGCTTTCCACGATCCCGCTGCCAATCGGCCAGCCAGCCGCGCGGAAGGTCGGGTAGGCCATCTGATCAACCCGTTTACGCAGATATCCCAGATGCTCGTCACACACCTGCGGATCAGGATGCGTGGCAGCCACGGCGGTAACGGCAGCCATAATCGCAGCCATCCCCTCGTGTTTGAGCCGATGCTGGTGGCAAACCATGCGCGGGTGGCGACCGTCGCACTCGGCCCCTCGGCCTGACCGAGCACCGCCAATCGTTGTGCGGCATGGGCAAAATCGAGAATCCGCACCGCATCGGGACAGTGGAAATCAATCCAGCCTTGAATCCACGCCGCCCCGTCGGTCACCGCCACAACACGGCCAGCCTGATCAATGCCCCGACGGTGCACTTCGCCGAGGGTCTCGATCTGAAACTGCTGGGCATCGGCCAGTCGCGAGACATACGTGAGGTCGGTGATCATTGGTTGGGCATCGTCGCCGGGTTCAACCACCCCAACGGCCAAGGTTTTGACTCGGCCCATACCCCACCAACCAACGGAACCATGGCCCCATCGACGCTGACGACGGCGGTGTCGGGACGAACGGACACCGCTGGCCATGTGGCTTGGAGGAGCACGGCCTCGGCCTCGGCGACGGCGAGGGCCGCCATCCCCGTGGTTTCGGTCAGGCGTTGGACGGTGGATTCGCTGATCGGCACATGGGTAAACGTGGTGAGCATGGCTGCGGCACGGGCAAAGGGGAGCCATGCTCCCAGATGGGCGGCGTGCGCCTGAAGACTCGGGGTTACCGCACCTGGTAAGAGACCGAGTTCACGATCGAGGGGGAAAAAAACCCTGATGACACTGGGGGCAGATCCCGTAGGGGCGGTGGAGGACGAGGCGTTTGCCGCCGTGGGTGCGGAGCCGCCGCCGATGCCGTCCACGCGGGCGTAGGGGCACATGACAGGTGGGGCAGTGGGCCGCTGGCGTGGGCGTGGTAGGCCACGTTGCCGCCGTACTCGCCAGGGCGAGATCTTGGAGCATCTGCGCTCGCAGCACCGCGAGGCGGGCATCCAGTGCCTGCTCAATGTCGGTCAAGGTGGCGGTCGGATGCTGGGTGCGCCAATCGTGCATGCCCGTAATGAGTTCCAGACTGCTGATGGTCCATTGCTCGGCGGTGTGGTCACGGCTCATGACAAATCCTCCCCAACACAGGAACACGGGCAGCCTAGCACGAAGACCACAGGATAGCAAGGAGGTCGCTGCAAAATCTTGACGGACACCCGCATCTCCTTTGGGTCTTGACGATGATGATAGACTGGGCATAAGAACCAAGAATAGCGTAATTAAATTGACGTAATAGAGAGCGGTGTTCACGCGATGGATGGACATGGTCAGCAAGCGGTGGTGCAGCGCACACGGCGAGTGACTTCCATCCAAAAAGTGGACACAGGGGTGTTTGAGAGGGTGGCCCGACGGCGAGGGCATTGAAACAGTTCGTCACGGAGGTGACGGGGTCAATCGACATCGTGGGTTTGAGAGGGTGGCCCGACGGCGAGGGCATTGAAACGATCACCGGTGCTTTCATCGCATTCCTTGACTTGGAGTTTGAGAGGGTGGCCCGACGGCGAGGGCATTGAAACGACATTGCACCCTTGGTATCAGTACAATTGCAATTACGTTTGAGAGGGTGGCCCGACGGCGAGGGCATTGAAACACAGACCGCCGTTTTGCTTCCAGTACTCATAGAAAGTTTGAGAGGGTGGCCCGACGGCGAGGGCATTGAAACTCTTCAAAATCTTGGATTGCCTTCTCAGCATCCATGTTTGAGAGGGTGGCCCGACGGCGAGGGCATTGAAACATTCCTAACCCCAACGGTAGGATTAGCGCCCCTCGTTTGAGAGGGTGGCCCGACGGCGAGGGTATAAAACGTACTTTTCCACAGCCTGATGCTCGAAGCAGCATCGGGCCTCTTTTTACCCTTAATTCCACTATCTTGCACGATGCTGGAATAGCCTGAATACCGAGCGCATTTTCTCCCCAAAATCTGCAAAAAACACCCAAAAGAACGAGCATAACATTGCGATTTACCCTTAATTCCAGTATCTTGCTCGATGCTGGAATAATCCGATCAACCCGCGCATTACCCCACCAAAAATCTGCCAAAAGCACCCAAAAAATCCGCAAAAACATTGACATTTGGTCGTAATCCACTACAATTCCAGTATCTTGCACGATACTGGAATTGAGGCTATCAATGCGCCGAATCACCGCCGAAACCTATGATGCATGTGCTGTCGAATGGGAAAGCTACCTGCGTGAGCACTTTCCTGACTGCCGCTGGAACCTTGCCCGCTATGCCGATCTGGAAGCCAATGACCATGTGTCACAAGATACCGACGGGAACGACATCACTGTGCTGTTTAGTGAGGTCGTCACCCGATTCACGCACCTCGTGCATATCCCCTTGCCCCCATGTGCTGAATCCTGCGGTTGCCCACGCCGCAACGCCGCTCCCACAGACGGTGAGCGGCAACCAGGAGCGCTGTGGTTATCCCAAATCCTTACCGACGACGACGCTGGCGATCGCGGATACGCGCATCCTCACCCCGTGCCGCAGCACACAACTGGTCGATGAACTGCTCGAACGGGAGGTCGGTCGTGATCAGATTGCGGAGGCGGCGACGGCGGTATTCGTGTTCCGCGTGATAGATCACCAGTTCCTGCGTTGGGGCATCCATCCGCACCACCACATCCTGTCCCGCCAGCGTCCGACTGACGTAGTAGTCATTGCCCCCAATCGTGATGCTTCCTCGGGTTGAGACGCGCCGCACCCAGGTTTTTCCATGCAGCTGCACAACCCAGCGATTGGGATCGAGCGTGGCGGGAACCTGCGGCCATGCGGGTGGATCAGGATACACCACCGCTGGTGGCTGGTTCTGGCAGGCACGGCCCTGATGGGGTCGTTCATCGCAATACCATGGTTCCCACGCATCGATCGCGGCCTGCGCATCGGGAATGATCGTGGGCCACGCAGGCCGTAAACATTCGGTTTTGAGCGTCGCATGAAAGCGTTCAACCGAGGGCTTTAAGTCGGGACGGCCCGGGGGACAACAATCCACGGTCGTGCCAAGGCACAGCCACAAGCGTTCCCATGGCGAGGGGAAATCATCCATCTGCTGTGCGCCGACAAAGCGCGGGTCACGGTCATAGCGCACGAGCGGCGGAATGCCGTGGCGGAGGACGACTGCGGCACTCACCCGAATCGCCCGCTCCATCGAAAAAGCGCCATCGGCGATCATTGCCAGTGGTCGCGCCGTGCCAACATCGATCCAGTTGAAGACTTCGCCAGCGTGCTGGCGTTTGCCGTCGGGATCAGGGATGATTGAGGGAATATCGGTGAAATCGAGTTCGAGTTCCGTCCACGGCGCAGGCGGCTGGAGGGGTTGGCGTTGGCGGCGGGGCGGGGTGTGAATGCGTTGATGCTGGCGCAGAATCTTCCAAATCGTGGCCGTGGAACGGGGCAGCGGATCGTCGGTGCGCTCCGGATCGTGCTGGAGATAGTAGGCGATGGTTTTGGGGCCAACCGTGCGATGAAACTGGTCGGGGAGGGTATCGCGGAAGTGGAGAATGCGGGCAACAACGTGTGGTGTGGGAGACGGCGGTGGGTGGTGACGCGCCGAGGAGCGCGAGCGGCAGGCGACCAACGGGTCAGGATGGGGCGGGGAGCCAATGCGGGCCTTCCATTTGGCAACCCAGCGGCGACACCGCCCGATGGCGGCGGCATGCTCGGCAATGGTGGCGGACGGAAACGCGTGCAAACGGTCATACAACGTCAGCCGATCGGCAAACGCGGCGGCAGTCATAGCAAGCCTCCAAGCAAGCGAATGCATGATATGACCGGCATCGTACCGCGTGGCATCTCGGGCGGCAAGGGGGTATGCACGAGGTGCGTGAATCGGGTGACGACCTTGCTAAACAGCACATCACCGTCGGCTTCATCGTGGTCGGAACCAACCCACGCGGCGATGAATACAGTCTGATGGTGGTCAATCACGACGCGGCGGCGGGGCTGGTTCCGCTGGCAGCGGTACAAGCAACGCTTGATGATGTAGGCGCGACCATTCAACGCATGCTGGGCATTGACTTGCTCCGCGCAGCCTGAGAAGGATCAGCCCATGCCGCAGCGCCGTGTCACCGTCAACCGCCATACGCGGGTTATGCCGATCAAAACGTTTGCGATTATTTGCCGCTGGTGTGGGGATGACGCGATTGTCGAAGCCTACCCCGGTCGCCCGCCCACACTCTGTAGTAAGAAATGCGCCATCGAAGCCCGCAAGGATCATGACCGTCGGCGCAAGGCGGGCAAAACGACCGCCCCGCCAGCGCCGCGTGCTGCTGCTGTGGTTGCGCCGATGGCCCTGCCTTCACGCTTCACTCTTTGGCCGTCGCAGCTTGACCGAACGCTGGATCGGTCATTACGGGGGCCGTTTGGGACGGGTTTGTTGGGGACACTGAAAACGAAAGCCGACGGTCGGCGGGTGCTGACGCTCCTTGATAGCCTGCTCGCTGAATCGTGGGCGGTGACGGTGCGCTGGGTGGTGCTGGAGTGTATCCGGCGTGAACCAGAAGCGCTGGCTGGGCGGTTGGCGGTAGCGCTTACGCCTGATCCGCTGCGCAAGGAAGTCCGGTGGCAACAGGAAGTTGCTGATCTGCGCAGCCAGCTTACCGAGCAGGGGCGGTTGAATCGAGGCCAGCGGGAGCAGCTTCGGGCGCTTGGCTCGGACGTGTCAAATCATGTCGTTGGAGTCCAGATGCGCGGCTTGGGTGAGGAAGAAGCCTTGACGGCGGCGCAGCGTGGAGTGGCTGAGCGCGAACTGGCAGCGGCCTTGGTGCGGCTAGAGACGACCTTGACGGCAGCGGTAGGATAGGCAGCAGATCGTAGAAGGAAGTGCCCCCATGATTCCAGATCGGTTTGTCTTTTATGCCGCACGGGTGCAGACGATGCGGAAACCCATGACGGTGTTTTGTCGGCACTGCTATCGCGAGCAGATGCGCAACGGCGTGGTCTGTGGCCTCTCCTATTGTCCCGCCTGTGAGAAAAAAAAGATTGCCTACGCCGCTCGGAAGGCAGGCAATCCCACGACCCCCGCTACCGAGGCGATTCCGGCAACCTATCTGATGCCTCAGCGGTTTGTCTGCTGGCCGACGGAGGTGTCGCCCGATGGGATTGAGGCGCTGGTGCTGGCGGCGGAGGCGATGACGACTAAGGCACAGGCACGCGATGTCGTGGCCTTGATCCGATGGATGTTGGACGAGTATCGGGCAGTAATCATGCGCTGGATTGTACTGGAAGGGCTGCTCCATGATCCGTCGGTGATTCCTGATCGGTTGGCGTATTTCTTGTTTGTGGACGAGGAGCGCGAAGATCGGATGTGGTGGCGACGGTTGCTGTTGATCACCCCCCGTCTTGCCGCGAATGGCAAGCTGGGCGTGCGGATACGGGCCGAGCTTGAGGGGATCGTTGTGCCACTGGTGCAGTTTTTTATGCACACTCAAATGGGTGGCGTTGGCTTTGAACAGCAGATCGCGCCTGAGCAACGGCCCTATGTTACCTATCATTTGGCCACGGCGCTGTGCCAGCTTGAGGCGCGGCTGGCGGTCGAGACGACGTGGACAATTGAGGATTGGCTATAACCCAAGATGCACCGCATTTTTGATGATTTTATCTTTCTACCGTGAGCGATGATAGGATTCATATTCAAAGCGATTATCAAAGGCATCGGTCAAGAGTCGCTTGGCATCATCCATATGAATATCAATCGGGCCAAAATGGGTATAAATATGGCTGATCAGAAAGGCTCCTGTTGCTGCAAAACTAGCTTTAAACCGTATATAATCATGCTGGTTGCTGGACGAAAACGGTAAACGTTTCTCTTGAATCAGTGATTCTCTCCATAGCTGTACCGCCTGTCGTAAATGCCCAAGCATGGTACTCAGATTAGGATCTGAGCCATAACTAAATTCACAGCCAATTCGAAGAATCAACGCATCAACTTCCGATTCAGCAGTGATAGCCTCTTGGAGCAACCGCCCCCGTTCTTTTGTGTCAGTGAGATCGAGTTGATTAATGTTTCGATACAACCCCATAAAGGTCGCAAATAAACGATAGAGGATCTGGATCGATTCATATTGTTTTTCGCGAATGGAACGCATAAGTTCAATTTCTTGTTCTTTTGATTTTTGGGTAATGGCATAGCGATTAATCAGAATCTGCCCTCCCAGCACCAAGACAATGGTGGGAAGGATTGGACTCAATAGAGCAACGATGATTTCTTGATTCATACAGACCATCCTTATCTAACGCCATTTCACTCACTCCTAAAGGGTGAATGATGATGGTGCTGGTAGCGGAATCACGGATACATCTTGTTCAGAGAGTATAGATCTGGATGACCTTCCCAAACCCGATTAACTTCTTTCCCACACGAGAAAAGAGCTTCACCGATGTCGATGGTTCGGTTGTTCATCACTGTGGCAAACTCAACAATAGCAGCGTTTACGTCAGCATGTTCTTTCAATAACCGCTGTTTTTGCGCCCAAAGTTGGTCGCATTATCAAGCAACGCAGAAATCGGTGCTATTGGATCGAGTGCTATACATAACACAGGTTTCCGGTTCCTCTGGTGGGTTCTTGGCTAGGTTTCATTTCAGGCGATTCTCCCGTGGTTTGATGCAGGCATGTTGCTGCGAGAAACGGCGAGAGTGGTGGGCGTGACGTTCAAAACCGTGCATGAAACTGTGCCACGACATCATTGACCTCGGCATGCAGCATCGCTTGCACATCTATCGCGTCACATGAACCATTTAGAACCACAACGGATACGCATTTTTATGCATTGTAACGGGCAATTTTGGCTGTGTAGTGTTCTGCAAAACCGAGTGAATGCCCGCGTCAAGCATGATAAGGCACAGTTTGCCGTGCATCGTAACCACATACCTATCACCCATATGGGACAATGAGACTATCCTTGTGCTTGCATTACGCTTGCTGATTGTGCTATACCATACTAACAGACCGATGCTGCCAAATTTTCCTGCATGAATTCCGATCATTGCCGATTGGAGGAACTCGCATGGTAAAGCGTTCTCGCTCATTGTCGTCGCCTTGGGTTCATTGTCCGCTGTGTACGGCGCTGATTCGAACCGAGGATGTGGGATCACATTTCACTGATCGCTGTCGTTTCCTTCGCGCCAACCCCACCTCGACAACCATGACTGCCTGCCCTTGTTGTCGCACCGCGATGCACGCCAAAGATCTTCGTGCCCATATGTCCAGTTGCACACCCCTGCCATCTGATCCCAATCTTCCTCAGGTACCACGTCGTGATGACGTGCAGACCCGCCGCTCGACGAGCGCGTTTCGTGATCGTTGTGCCTACTGTGACGAGCCAATTCTCAAGCAGAATATGGCCGTGCATCTTGACGCGCGGTGTCCTGTGCTCTATCCCCATATTATGCATGCTGGACCAGTGGTTACACCAGTCAAACAACCCGTCTGGTATAAAAACTTTTGGGTGACCGAAGCGATCTTTGGAACGGGTGTCGCGAACTATCGTCGCCGCAGCCGAAAACGTCGGTAAGTGCAGCGATGAATCCCTTTCCCCTACAGCACAAATGTGATATACCCGCACTGGTATGCTGACTCGTGCGGGTATTGTTATGGATAGCACATCTATCCTGTGGTACGATGCCTCACAACCCTTGACATGTCCGCTACACTACGGATACGCAGTGCAAGGATTCCATGTGGCTCGTTGAGCCGTATCACCTTCTCTTGTTCGTGCTGCCGTTGAGATTCTGAAGGGGCTTATGGATACGAGCTTTTTTGATCATCCGATTCTTAATTCACCCTACACCTATCCTCAGCGCCATTGGGAGCTTGATACCCAAGGCCAGCCAACGAACCGCATTCTGGAAACGCGGCGCTCGGCGGATTTTGTGTCGCCCGTGCCCAAGCCGCGCAAGCAAAAAGCCGGACGCAGCCAGCAATTAACCCTCGTTAGTACCGACGGCTTTGTGGCAACGGGCGAGCAGGCAAGCGATTTTCAGGTGTATAACCCGACTGAATTTATTAATAGTGTGCGCCATGAGGTTGACCGCTGGCGAGCCTTGCCGAATGAGGCCGATTGGAAGGTGACTGCGGAGACGGCTCGCTTGTTGCGCCACTGGCGTTCCGACCACTTCCAGAGTGTGCGCCCGTTTTTCTGCCAAGTTGAGGCGGCTGAAACGATGATTTGGCTGACTGAGGTGCTGCCAAGCTTGGGGAAACGTGGAGCCTATTTCAGTGAACACCTTGAACAGGCCAACCGCCACGCCAACCCTGAATTGCTGCGGATTGCCTTAAAACTGGCGACGGGTGCAGGCAAAACTACGGTCATGGCGATGCTGATTGCGTGGCAGACGATTAATGCGGTGCATCACCCCCAGCGCAAGTTGTTTACGCGGGGCTTTTTGATTGTGACCCCCGGCATTACGATTCGCGACCGATTGCGGGTGTTGCAGCCCAACGACCCCGATAGCTACTACCGTGAGCGGGAATTGGTGCCACCCGAATATTTAGAAACTATGGGCCGCGCCAAAATTGTGATTACCAATTATCACGCATTTAAGCGCCGCGAACGCCTCAGCCTGTCGGCGGGCAATCGTGCCTTGTTGCAAGGGCGCGGTGAGCCACTTGATACGCTCGAAAGCGATGGTCAGATGCTTCAGCGGGTGATGCCGGAACTGATGGGCTTGAAGCAGGTGCTGGTGATCAACGATGAAGCCCATCACTGCTACCGCGAACGCCCCGCCGATCTGGTGCTCGATGAGATTCAGGCTGATGAAAAAGAGGAAGCACAACGCAATAACGAGGCCGCTCGCCTCTGGATTAGTGGCCTCGAAATCGTCAAAGCGAAACTGGGCATCACGCAGGTCATTGACCTTTCAGCCACGCCGTTCTTTTTGCGGGGTTCGGGCTATGTTGAAGGCACGCTCTTTCCATGGACGGTCAGCGATTTTTCGTTGATGGATGCGATTGAGTGTGGCATCGTAAAATTGCCACGGGTTCCGGTTGCCGATAATGTTACCAGCACCGACATGCCGATGTTGCGCAATTTGTGGGAGCATATTGGCAAGAAAATGCCCAAAAAAGGCCGTAAACAGGCAGGGCTTGATCCGTTGAGCTTGCCCGTGGAGTTGCAAACGGCGCTGCATGCATTATATGGGCACTATCGCCAAACCTTCGAGCTGTGGCAAAACGAAAAAAGCATTAGTGTGCCGCCCGTGTTTATTGTGGTATGTAACAATACCGCAACATCCAAATTGGTTTACGATTTTATTAGCGGTTTTCTGCGTGAGGGCGAGGACGGGAGCAGCAGTTTCAATGAGGCGCGGTTGCCGCTGTTTAGTAATTTTGATGAGTATGGCAATCGCTTGGCGCGACCCAATACCCTCTTGATTGATAGCGAGCAGTTGGAATCAGGCGATGCGCTGGATACCAATTTTCGGGCGATGGCTGCCGACGAGATTGAGCGCTTTCGGCGTGAGATGATCGATCGCGGGGTCAGTAGCGGACAAGCGGACACTATTAGCGACCAGGAGTTGTTGCGCGAGGTGATGAACACGGTTGGCAAGGTTGGGCGCTTGGGTGAATCGGTGCGCTGTGTGGTTTCGGTCTCGATGCTCACCGAGGGGTGGGATGTGAACACGGTAACCCACGTGCTCGGGGTGCGGGCGTTTGGCACGCAATTGTTATGTGAGCAAGTGGTTGGTCGGGCGTTGCGTCGTCAATCCTACGATTTGAATGAACACGGCTTGTTTAATGTTGAATATGCCGATGTGCTGGGCATCCCGTTTGATTTTACGGCGCAACCCGTGATTGTGAAGCCGCAAGCGCCGCGTGAAACGATTCGGGTGCATGCGGTGCGCCCCGACCGTGATGCCTTGGAGATTCGCTTTCCACGGGTGACTGGCTATCGCGTCGAGTTGCCGGATGATCGCTTAATTGCCACTTTTACGCCCGACTCGGTGTTTGAGCTTACGCCGCAGATCGTCGGCCCTTCGATTACCCATAATCAGGGGATTATTGGCGAGGAAGTGCAATTAACTGTGCAATATCTCGACGATGTGCGGCCCTCGACGATTGTCTACCACCTGACCAAGCATTTGTTGTATACACATTTTCGTGATGCCAACGAAGAGCCAAAACTGGCCTTGTTTGGCGAATTGAAGCGGATTGTGCGCCAATGGATCGATGGGGGCTATTTGCGCTGTCATGGTAACACGTTTGCCGCGCAGGTGCTCTACCAAGAAATTGCCGATAAAGTCTGTATACGAATCAAAGATGCAATCAATCAGGCCATGATCACGGAGCGCCCAATTCGCGCGACGCTCGATGCCTATAATCCAACCGGCTCAACCCAGCATGTCAATTTCACCACCTCGAAGGCGCTGCGCTGGAAAACCGACCCTCGCCGCAACCACATTAATTGGGTGGTGTGTGATAGCGAATGGGAAGCCGAGTTTTGTCGGGTGATTGAAGCGCATCCGGCAGTTTATAGCTATGTTAAAAATCAGGGCTTAGGCTTTGAAGTGCCTTATCTCGATGGGGCGACCCCGCGTATGTACTGGCCCGATTTCATTGTGCTACTCGATGATGGCCGTGGCCGCGATGATCTGTTGCATGTGGTGATTGAGGTCAAGGGCTATCGCAACGAGAATGCAGCAACCAAGGCGCGAGCGATGCACACCTATTGGATTCCTGGCGTGAATGCGTTGGGCGAGTATGGCCGCTGGGCCTTTGCCGAGTTTCGCAGCGTGGTAGCCATGCAGGACGATCTTGATCGGCTTGTCCAGCAGTTAATCCGTGGGTTGCATCGGTAAGGAACCTGTCCCACATCTATCGTCATTGCAGAGAAAGTAGTCGCAGTATGCCACCACAAAAACCAGTTAAAAAGGTTGAAACGCTGACCCACCACGAGGCGCGGCGTAGCAATATTCCCAGCGCCGAACATGAATCGGTGATGGACGAGCAGCAAAAACAGCCAGTTCCGGTCAGCTATGATCGCCGGAATCGCGACCTCGACCCACAGTTGATGTGGCGCGGCAAGGACGACCAAGATTGGTCGGATTTGGTTGTGCCTGCGCCGCCGCTCTATATTCAGGAAAAAGTGCATCCCAAGGTGTTGATCGATGATTTGCGCCGCCAAAGCCGCCAACGTAGCGATGAAACCGACATGCAAATGAATTTGTTTGCCGATTTCAATGGCTTGCCCAGTCCTGAAGCTGCCACCGAGTTTTATCAGCACGAGGCCAATTGGACGAACCGCATGATTTTGGGCGATTCGTTGCAGGTGATGGCCAGCCTTGGCGAGCGCGAGGGCTTGCGCGGCAAGGTGCAGTGTATCTATTTCGACCCGCCCTATGGCATTAAGTTCAACTCGAATTTTCAGTGGTCAACGACCAGTACTACAGTAAAGGATGGCAACCGCGACCACATTACCCGCGAACCAGAGCAGGTCAAGGCCTTTCGCGATACGTGGCGCGATGGGATTCATTCGTATTTGACCTACTTGCGCGACCGCTTGACGGTTGCCCGCGATTTGCTGACCGAAAGCGGCTCAATCTTTGTGCAGATTGGCGATGAGAATGTGCATCGGGTGCGAGCGCTGATGGATGAGGTGTTTGGCGAGGATAATTTTATTAGTCAAATTAGTTTTTCAAAGACGGGCGGATTAGGAAGTAATTTTTTATATGGTATTTTTGATTATATATTATGGTTTTCTCGCAAAAAAAGTGAAACTAAATACCATCAACTATATCTAGAAAAATTACTAGGTGGAGAATCCTCATCAAAATATACGACTTTAGAATTCAACAATCTAGAAAGACGACCAATAAATAAAGAGGAAAAGATTAATCCTCAAATAATACCTACACATGCTAGAATTTTACGATTTGATAATATAACTTCACAAGGTAATCCAATTATTTCTTTCAGTTTTGAAGGCTCAACTTATCATGGTGGTTGGAAAACCAATATAGGTGGTATGAAAAGATTGAGTATATGCAATAGAATTAGCGCATCAAAAGCCTCATTAAATTATATTCGTTATCTTGATGACTTTGGAGCATATCCACTAAATAATGATTGGCCTTTAGGCGGTATCCAAAGTCGATCTGATCCTAAAATTTATGTGGTTCAAACTAATACAGAGGCGATAAAACGCTGCATCCTCATGACGACCGATCCTGGCGATTTAGTGCTTGACCCAACCTGTGGTAGCGGCACAACTGCCTATGTGGCCGAGCAATGGGGGCGACGCTGGATCACCATCGACACCTCGCGGGTTGCCTTGGCCTTAGCGCGGGCACGGATTATGGGCGCACGCTACCCCTACTATCTGCTGGCCGATTCGGCGGCAGGCCACCGCAAAGAAGCCGAATTGCAGGGCAAAATTCCTAATCCCAGCCCAAGCTACAATAACCTGCGCCATGGCTTTGTCTACGAGCGTGTGCCACATATCACGCTCAAATCAATCGCCAATAACGCCGAAATCGACACGATTTGGGATGAATCCCAAGCCGTGCTTGAACCATTGCGCGAGCAACTCAATGCCCAGCTTGGCCAAACATGGCAAGAGTGGGAGATTCCGCGCGAGGCGGCTGCCAACTGGCCGCGCAAGGTTATTGATCTCCATGCTGCTTGGTGGCAAGCGCGGATTGAACGCCAGCGCAAGATCGACGCATCGATTGCCGCCAAAGCTGACCAAGAATTGCTCTACGACAAGCCCTACGACGATAAAAACACCGTGCGGGTGGCGGGGCCGTTTACGGTCGAAAGCCTCTCGCCGCATCGCGTGCTGGTCGTCGATGAGCATGATCAGTTGCAACCACTTGGCCGCGTTGGTGGCGAGCAACAGGCCAGCTACGGCGATAGCGCCAGCTTTGTCAACGCCATGCTTGATAATCTGCGGAGCGCAGGCGTGCAACAAGCCCATAAAGCAGGCCGCATCAGCTTCACGAGCCTCGTTGCATGGCCGGGCCAATACATTTGCGCCGAAGCAACCTACCTTGAAAGCGACAGCAACACCCAACGCCGCGCGGGAGTCTTTATTGGCCCCGAATTTGGCACCGTGCCGCGAGCTGATCTCGTTGGAGCAGCACGAGAAGCGGGCGATGCTGGCTTTGATGTGGTGATTGCCTGCGCCTTCAACTACGATGCCCACGCCAGCGACTTTGAAAAACTCGGGCGCATTCCGGTGCTCAAAGCGCGGATGAATGCCGATTTACATATGGCCGACACCCTCAAAAACACCGGAGCGGGCAATTTGTTTGTGATCTTCGGCGAGCCAGATATCACGATCAAACCGACGGGGCAACAACTGCAAGTCCACATCCATGGCGTTGATATTTTTCACCCGCAATCGGGCGAAGTCGTCTCGGGTGGGCCAGAGCATATTGCCTGCTGGTTTATTGATACTGACTACAACGGCGAAAGCTTCTTCGTGCGCCATGCCTACTTCTTGGGGGCGAACGATCCCTACAAAGCGCTCAAGACCAGCCTAAAAGCCGAGATTGACGAAACCGCGTGGGAAAGCCTGAACAGTGATCACTCGCGGCCCTTCGACAAACCGAGCACAGGCCGGATCGCTGTCAAAGTCATTAACCACCTTGGCGACGAAGTGATGAAAGTCTTTCGGGTATAAATGCGTTGTGCGTGCCGTGGATACGGAGCACGGCACGCATACCCGTGGATACGGAGGAGAATCGTATGAACGTCATCATTGCCGATACCTTTCAACAAAGCCTCCAGCAACTGACCAACAATGAGCAAAAAGCGGTTAAAACCACGGCCTTTGATCTGCAAATTAACCCATCGCATCCCAGCTTCCACATGCATCGGCTAGAGCGTGCTAAAGATGCCCATTTTTGGTCGGTACGGGTCAACGACGATATTCGGATTATTGTCCATAAAACCGAGTCGAGCGTCTTACTGTGCTACGTTGATCATCACGATGCCGCCTATCAATGGGCCATGCGCCGCAAAATCGAGCAACACCCGCGCACTGGAGCGGCTCAACTGGTCGAAATTCGCGAGCGGGTTGAAGAAGTCGTGGTGTACCAGCCCAGTGTGGTTGCCGCTCCCGTGGTCGCCAAGCCCGCGATCTTTCGCAACCAAAGCCGCGATAGCTTGTTGAATTATGGTGTGCCGACCGAATGGTTGCATGATGTGTTGGCAGCAACCGACGACAATTTTCTTGATGTGTTGTTGCACTTGCCCCAAGAAGCCAGCGAAGCCCTGATGGAACTCGCGATTGGTGGCACACCAACCAAACCCGTTGTCGATTTCCATGGTGATCCTTTTGCCCACCCCGATGCCCAACGCCGATTCCGCGTGCTCAGCAACGTTGAAGAACTGGAACGGGCCTTGGACTATCCATGGGAACAATGGACGGTCTTTTTGCATCCGGTTCAGCGCCAATTTGTCGAGCGCAGCTACAACGGGCCTGCGCGGGTTGCTGGCTCGGCGGGCACGGGCAAAACCGTGGTAGCCCTGCATCGCGCCGTGCATCTTGCCAAGCAGCATCCGCACGCCACGCTGGTGTTGGCAACCTTCTCGCCAACCTTAGCCAATGCACTCTCTCACAAACTCCATCGGCTGATTGGCAACGAGCCAACGATTCGCGAGCGGATTACCGTGGCCGATATGCACGAACTCGCCTATGATCTGGCAGTTGAGCATGGCCTCAAGCCGCAGATTATCGAATCCGCAGCGCTGCATCAACTTATCCGCGAGCTTCGCCAACAACACGCCCTCAGCTACAGCGAAAGCTTTCTGCTCAGCGAATGGGAAAGCATTGTTGATGCATGGAATGTGCAAACGTGGGAAGCCTACCGCGACGTCCCCCGCTTGGGGCGCAAAACCCGCATAGGAGGCAAACAACGTGAGGTGCTGTGGGCGTATTTTGCCGAGGTTCGTCAGGTGCTCCAGCAGCGCGGCCAGCAAACATGGTCGATGCTTTGGTATGAATTGGCCGCGTTATATGCCAGCACGGCGCAGCGTCCCTACGATTTTGCGATCATCGACGAAGCGCAAGACCTTGATGTGGCCGAATTACACTTCTTGGCGGTACTGGGCAACCAACGCCCGGAGAGCCTCTTTTTTGCAGGTGATCAAGGCCAGCGCATCTTCCAACAACCCTTCTCGTGGAAACACGTCGGGGTTGATATTCGTGGACGGTCGCATACCCTGACGATCAACTATCGCACCAGCCATCAAATTCGCAGCCAAGCCGACCACCTACTACCCAAAAGCATCGCCGATGTTGATGGTAACCGCGAGGAGCGCAACCACACCATTTCGGTATTCAATGGTGCTGCACCGCAGATTGTGGTGAACAAAACGCTTGCCGAGGAACAACACACGATTGTGGCATGGCTGCATGAGCGCCAGCGCGACGGCATTCAGGCACACGAAATTGGTGTCTTTGTCCGCTCAACGGCAGAGCTTGGGCGAGTGGAAGCCTGTCTGCGCGTAAGTGGGCTTCCGTGGCGGGTGCTTGATCAGCAGCTCGCAGCGCCCGATGATGCGATTGCCCTCGCCAGCATGCATTTGGCCAAAGGCCTCGAATTTCGAGCAGTCGTGGTGATGGCCTGCGATGATCAGGTGTTACCATCGCAGGCCCGCCTGAATCAGGCTGCTGACGAAGCCGATATGAACGAGATCTATACGACCGAACGACATTTGTTGTATGTTGCCTGCACCCGTGCGCGTGATCATCTGCTGGTGACGGGGGTTGCCCCGGCCTCAGAATTTCTCGATGATCTGCTGCATGCGCCCGACACGCTTACCGCTTCCAGCCAGTAGGTGAATGCTATTCGGGTGGTGGTGGCCACGCGGCCTGTCTCGACGATTCCAACGTGGGTGGTGGGATTGGCGACTGGCGAAGGCGATGATACGGCGCGGCTGTCTCCGGTCGTCCAAGTTCTGCCGACGCGCACGGACACGGTGATGCTAACGGCTCCGGCGTTTGAAGGCCAGATGCGACGGCTGCGGTTGGCCCATTGTCGTGCGCTACGAACCAAGGGTGTGGCGAAGGATGTACCTCAAGATATTTGACATAATAAAAAGCTCCCCATGGTGGGGATTTTTCAACGCCCATGCCAGAAATCGCGGTTGTGTGGCTCTGGAGAGGATGAACCTAAAAGGAGTCAATCATGCAGAAAGCAGAAGCATTGGCACAGATTGAATTGATTATTGACGACCTCTCGAACGGTGAATTATTCGATGCGGTGGATGAAGATGGCTATTTATTGCTCCGCGAGGCGTTGGAAGTGGTGCAATTGGCCTTGCAGGGTCGGATCTTTCCAACCGTGGCGAATCAACGACGGCTGATGGAGATTATCAATCAGCGGTTAGCCAATCCCGCCGATGAACACATGAATTAATTGGCTGGCCCATTAGAAGCTGGATGCCGTGTTTTGGAGGATGAAGATGATGCGCTTCTACGACCGTCTGCGCTGGAAACTGGGTTTACCCAGCATGCCCATTATTGATGCCTCGTCGATTGCTGATGCGATTGACGCGCTGCCGACGGCTGTCCCGCGCTACCCCAGTGCCAGTTATGGGGTGGTCGCGCCACCCTTTGATGCCTTTTTCGTCGAGGCGACCGCACGCGATGAATCGGATACCCTGCTTGGCCAACGGGGTGTGCTTGTTCGCGCCACGACCGACACGATTCACCCCGTGACCCCTGATCGAACCCGCTGGACACTGACCCTTGAAGCCTTCATGCATGTCAAAGGCCAAGGGACGTATGGGTATCAGCAGCTGGCATTGGTTTTTCTGGATCGCCAGGGCAAGATTATCAACGACATGCTGAAGGGCGTGCCGCTGCTGCCGAATCCAACCCGCTATGAACGGATTGGCCAGAACCCGACACCCGGCGCGACCTTGCATTGCGTCTATGCGTTGAAAGCAATTAATGCCATGCACCAGTCCTGCCCTGCCGAGCATCTGACCCCAACCGATGAGGAACGACACCACTACCAGCGGAAGGCAGGAGCAGGCGCGGAGCCAAGTGACTATTATCTCTTGAAGGTGCGGCCACGGGCGAAGGGTGGGTTTGAAACGATTGGCCATGGGCAGGCCGCCGATCCGCGTCGGGCACATGGGGTTCGTGGCCACTTTAAATATTACGATCCTGAACGGCCACTCTTTGGTCGAGCAGGACAGCATGGCATGCTCTGGATTCCGGCGCATGAGCGCGGGGATGCCGAGCGGGGAACGATTGAGAAGGGCTATCAGGTTCAGCCACCAGAGCCTGAACCATCCTAACGCATCCATGATGCTTAAATCGTATCTTTTTTGGTAGAATGAACGGGCACTGCAACGACTAGTTATTCTTCCCTTTCATTCTCTAAAAGGATCACCTATGGCCCATACCCTCAGTGAATCACAATGGGTATTCGTTGATGAAACCCTGCATGCGCTTGCCGAGTTCGCCCACCTGCCCAGACTAAACGGAAACATGCGTTACGTATATCTGTCGGCCCGATGGCACAGATTTACGCGTTGCTTGGCAGTTCAGCCAACGCTGGGAGTAACAATCTCTGTCATTTAAAGGACAGGCATAGGTAAACAATGTGATCGTTTAGTTTGCACCTGCCCCCAAGCCAGCGCCCAGCCGCTATCTGCCCCGTGTGCCGTGAATCGGTATTGCTCAAGCTCGGGAGCAAGCGCACCCATCATTATGCTCATTATACCGGGGCGATCTGTGCCACAACGAACCCTGAAACCGCCCTCCACTTCAATACCAAGTGCTATATGGGCTTAAACGCGCGGCCCCCCGAACCATGGCAGCGAACACGTGTTCGCTTTTACCTATGCGATGGAGCTTGATAATCCTGTGATAAGAACCATGATCACAGGATTTATGTGCGACGATCCAGTAAGCGAAGCGTAAAACGGGGCATCGCTCGCTATGAACATCGATCATTATCACAGGAATAGTGTGCTGATCAGGTACATCGTCACCCAGATTGTGCTATTCATGTACATCGTGACCCTGTTCAAAGATATCGTGACCTCTGCTATGCTCATACTCATTGGTATCGGGCTATGGCAGGAGAATCACGATGACAACTCGTTGGTTTGCGGATCGCATGGCACTCTATCAGTTGCTCCACACCCATCCTGACTGGTCATATTGTCAATTTGCTGCAGCGACCCAGCGTTCCAAAACATGGGTCAAAAAATGGGTTCGGCGCTTTGGTACACCACCCCATCCCGATCCGCTCGTGGTATGCCAAAGCCAGTCACGCACTCGCAAAACACCACCATCCGCATGGAGCGATGCGGTTATTCAGCGCATTCTGGCGTTGCGCGAAACATTGTCGGTGCAGTACAACCGGATTGTCGGAGCCAAAACCATTCTGGCCTATCTCCAGCGTGATCCCGATCTCGCCACCGAGCGGCTGCCCACCTCCCCCGTCACTATTTGGAAGATTTTGCGCCAGCATCACTGCATTTATCGCCGCCAACGCGCACCCCGAAAGGGGCGGCTCTTCCCCGCTCCAATGCGTGAGATCGAGATTGATTTTACGGATGTGGTGACAATTCCCCCTGATCGAACGGGCAAACAGGCCCATGCAGCGGAAGCGTTTGCCTGGATTGATGCCGGGACGGCGATTCCACTTGCGGTACAGGTGGATGCCGATTTCCATATGGCCTCGGTGATTCGCACTACGGCCAGTATTCTCCAATCCCACGGCGTGCCACCACTGATCCGCATGGATCGCGACCCGCGTTTTGTTGGAAGCACCGCCAAAGCCGATTTCCCCTCGCCCTTTCAACGCTTGCTGCTGAATTTGGGGATTGAGGTTGATCTCTGTCCACCGCAACGACCCGATAAAAAAGGGGTTGTGGAGCGCTTTCATAAAACCTACCAAGAGGAATGTATCTTTAAACACTGGCCGACAACGGTAGCTGATGCCCAAGCGCAGCTGGATAGCTACTGCCGCTGGTACACCGCTGAGCGTCCCCATCAAGGCCGTGGATGTGCTAACCGCCCACCCGCCGAAGCCTATCCTGATTGCCCGGTGCTGCCCGCCGTCCCACCCGTCGTTGACGCAGATGGGTGGCTCCACCGCGTGCATGGCTGGGTCATCGTGCGCCGTGTTAATGCACAAGGGGCAATCACGATTGATGAGCAGCGGTATCACGTCGGGACACGGTATGCCGGACAGGAAGTGGCCGTAACGATCGATGCAGAGGCAGCGGAACTCGTGGTGTATGGTGGAGAAACGATGCTCAAACGCCTGCGAATCAAGGGTTTGCTGGGTGGTGTCATGCCGTTTGACCAGATGGTGGAAATGTTATGCCGCCAGTGTCCGCAGGAGCAGCTACGCCTTCAGGCACGCCAGCCGCGCCGCCCTCACAAACGGTGGACACGATGAGGCTGAACAGGGTCACGATGTACATGAATAGCACACCCAGATCATCTACATCATCGGCGACCGATCCGCTATCATAACGACCGTCCCCATTTTTTGGCTTGCGGAGGTCATCAATGGTCACGGATCGCTGGTTTGCTACCCGCCGAACGTTGTACGAATTGCTCCACACGAACCCCGACTGGTCGAATCGCCAGTTTGCCACCGCGCTCACCGTTTCCACCGATTGGGTGCGTATCTGGAAACAGCGCATTGGCTCGCCACCCCATCCCGATCCCGATGTCGTTTGCCAGAGCCAATCACGCGCCCGCAAAACCCCACCGCCCGCATGGAGTGATCGCGTGATTGAGCGGATTCTGACCTTACGCCAGGAGTTGGCCACGCAGTTCCATCGCACCGTCGGAGCCAAAACCATTCTGGCCTATCTCCACCGCGATCCTGATCTCGCCGATGAGCGCATTCCCCGTTCACCCACCACGGTCAATCGCATCTTGCGCGATCATCAGCTGCTCGTAGACCCACCTACGCACCAGCGCCAGCCGCGCACGCCCTGTCCGCCCATGCAGGAGATTGAAATCGATTTTACCGATGTCACGACGATTCCCCCCGACCCCGATGGCAAACGCCAGCACGCCGCCGAAGCCTTTATGTGGGTTGATGCGGGCACATCGATTCCCGTCGCCGCGCGGATCAGCACCGATTTTCATATGGCTTCGGTGATTCGCACCACGGCCAGCATCCTCCAGCAGATCGGCCTCCCAGCGCGTATCCGCATGGATTGTGATGTGCGCTTGGTCAGCAATAATCGCATGGCGGATTTTCCATCGCCCTTCCAACGCTTGTTGCTCAATCTCGGGATTCAGGTCGAGGTCTGTCCACCCCATCGCCCCGACTTAAAGCCGTTCGTGGAGCGGTTTCACAAAAATTACAAGGGCGAATCGGTCTATCCGAACTGGCCAACGACCGAGGCCGAAGCGCAAGCGCAAGCCGATGCGTACTGTGAATGGTATCGCACCGAACGTCCGCACCAAGGCCGGGCCTGTGGCAATCGCCCACCTGCCGAGGCGTTTCCTGAGTTGCCCGTGTTACCACCGGTTCCGGCGCAGGTCGATGCCGATGGCTGGCTGAAGCAGATCGATGGCTGGACCTTTGTGCGGCGGGTCAATGCGCAAGGCAAGCTTATGCTGGATGGCGCAACGTATACGGCGGGAATCGCCTATGCAGGGCAGGAATTGGCGGTGCAGGTGGATGCTGCCGCACGGGAACTCGTTTTCATCCAGCGTGAACGGGTCGTGAAGCGAGTCACGCTGAAGCGGCTTTTGGGTGGGATGATGCCGTTTGAGCAGCTGGTGGAGGCGCTGTGTGGGTTGGCCGAGCGCGAGACCAAACGGCTCAAGCAGCGGCGCACCAAGCGCCGCCGATGATGTGGATGATCTGGGTGACGATGTACCTGATCAGCACAAATAGTCGGAACGACCCATATCCAACGTGTCTCTGCCACGAAGCTGTCTTGACTCGCGACATTCCTCACTGGACATTGATCACACGAACATCCCGATGCTGCTGCCCTCTATGGAGCACGAAAGAAACGACACGGTTAATCAACAGGTTCGCCATCGTTCGTATACGCACATACGTTTGCTGCCATGGTTCGGGGGGCCGCGCGTTTAAGCCCTATATCGGCACGCAGCTGCGCGATGCTACGGCGCTGCGCATTGCGATCCCATGTCAGTATCGGTGTGGCGCCTGGTCACGACAGCCTTGGCTGCAAGACTGGGATACGGTGGCGATTGAATATCGTATGGACAGTTTTCGCCCCGATATCGCACTCATCCGACAAGGGAAGGTGATTGGGGCAATTGAGGTCGTGGTGACGCATCCCGTTCACGAGGACAAGCAAGCCTATTTTGCCCAAGAGGATGTCGAGTGGATTGAAGTTGCTGGCAGTGCGCAGCTCTATGATGGGTTCATCCCATGGCGGCCTACCGCGCCGCTCTTAATTATCGAAGGACGCGGCAGCCCGCCACGCTGGATCTGTATGCAATGTCGAGCCGCAGCAGAAGAAGCTGCACGTTATGCAATCCAGAAGGCACAAACGGCAAAATGGCAAGAAGCCGCTGCCGCGCGGCACCGCGCAGCCG